>MDTB01056993.1_pt1 | contig 14273 bp, 16 predicted proteins | sample 811161 | NCBI WGS metagenome assembly MDTB01 (sample SAMN05326650, study PRJNA326480) | marine metagenome | isolation source: seawater | place: Mediterranean Sea | collected 2009
ATTTTTAGCTATTTTAATTTGTAATTTTTTATTTTTCTCAAGCAAAAAAAATTCATCTACAATTTTTTTTTCATAATTTAATTTTTCTACATTAAATGAAAAAGAATTTTTTTTATTTTTTAATATATCCACAATTCCTCCATTTTTAGACGCAAAAATTAAATTTTTTTTGTACATAGCCTCTAAAAATACAATTCCAAAACCCTCAAATTCATGTTTATAATTTTTACTAAAAAGAAAAAAATATTTACTTGCAGCATAAAAAGAAGATATTTGTGAGTCGTTAAGATTAGAATAAATACTTATATTTTTTTGCAAATTATAATTTTTTATTAAATTTATTAAATTATTTTTTTCACTTCCATCACCAACAATATTTAAATGATATTTATTCTTAGCTCGTAAATTAATTTTATAAAATATATTGATTAAATTATGAATATTTTTTCTAGGTACAAGATTTGCAATAGTTAAGATTAATATTTTTTTTTTATCTTGAATTTTTTTTTTAAAATTTTTATTAATTTTATATAATTTTTCTTTTGAAAAACCATTATGGACAGTGATTGTTTTTTTTTTAATATTTTTAAAATTTTGAAGTAAAATTTTTTTTGTGTAATTGCTTACACATATTATTTTATTTAATTTATTTAAATAATAATCAAAAATAATTTTTCTCAAAAAACTAGTTGGGTTTGCATCTGAACCATGTACTAAAACAATTTTTTTTGAATTCAAAAAATTTGTGTAAATACAATTTTTTAAATTTAAAAAACTGCTTAAAATTAAATATGGTTTATTTGCCTTGGTAATATTATTTATAAATAATATATTATAAAAAATTTTTATAATATTGAATTTAGTATTTAGTAGCCGATATATTTTAAATCCTTGATAATTGTCGGTAAAAATTTTTTTTGTATTATTAGTGGATAAATCAAATAAAAATACCTTGTAACCTTTTATAGCTTTAGCCTGTTCAAAACTAAAAATTCCAAGATTAACATTTTTACGTGTCGGAAAACCATCAGGAGAAAAAATAAATATGTTTTTATTCATTAAATATATTTAATTTTAACTTATATGTTTTGATCAATCTAATAAATTAATATGTCAAATTTTGAAGAAATAATTAAAAAATTTTTATTTTCTATGCCAGTTATCAATTATCTATTTATTTAAATTATAAGATTTTAAAATCAACTATATCAATACATAAACACGAAATTTCCAATCTAGCTATGACGAAAAATAATTATTTAATTTACGAAAATAATAATGCTGGAAAAATTACAGGTTTGGATACAGTTTAGAATTAAATAGTCATCATAGTTATGATGTACTAATTTTAGGTGGTATTTCTGATAAAACTTGGACTTAAGAAAAATTAAACACAAATAACTTTGCTATATTTGCAAAACCAAATTAAAAAAAGTTATATATTTAGCGCATATCTTCTATCATAAAAAAATATTTGCCCCACTTTTGATAAACAAGATTTATCAATTAATTCACAGTCATTAACATTGAAGTCTTCTGAAAAGAAAGTTGATCTAGGCCCAATTATATCACTTTTATCATAAAACCTTTCTGATTTTAATTTGCTTGAGTATTCAAATTTAATTAGGATTCTAAATTGATTTGATTCATTTTTAATTTGGTTTTGAATTGATTGAAAATTTCCTCTATGAAATCCATTTGTATCAAAAATCAAAATTTTTCCTTTTTCAGCAAAAAAAGTTGCTTTATTTTTTTTAAGTTTTTTAATTTTGTTTTCATTTACTCTTGAACCCTCAGTTGAATAAAAAAAGTGTTTAAGGTTGTTTGTTTCTTTTATATATTCTGTACTTATATAATTGCTGTCATTAAGATACACGAACATCTTCAATCTTTTACCAACATTATCATAGTGCCATTTTTCAGATACAATTTTATTTGAAGTATTTGCTTTTGTTATCATTAAGCTAATGTAATCTAATTTTGCATCTTCCCCTAAGTAACATTTAATTAAGCTATTTACTTGCTTATCTTTTAGAACTTTTTCAACTAGAGTATTATTTTCAAATACTATTTTTTCAGAAAAAAAAGGATATTTATTAAAAATATTTTTTGTATTTATTTTTTTTTCTATTTTTTTTAAGTAATAATTAATTGAATTATCATCAATTTTTATGCCATTATATTGAATAATTCCATTATTATTCAATTTTTCATAAACAATTTTTAAATCTTCGTTAATTTCATTTGTTTTAAATTTTTTTATTTTTGATGAATCTATAATTTTTTTATATGCATAATTTATATAAATATTATAAATTTTTTTTTTTAAATAATTAATCATTTTATTTATTTTTTATTTTCATAATTTTTTTATGCCAATTTTTTTTAAAGTACAGACTTTTATCATCAACTATTACATCGTAGCTTGGTTTTCCAAAAATTAGTTTATTATATTTTAACCCCCACTTTTGAAGCTGCTTCTCAGTTTGTTTGTAACCATCTTTAATAGCTAAGTTTGCTTTATCTTTATTTCTTCCCATATATCTTGAGGTAAAAACTATTACCCTGTGTCCTTCCTTATAAATATTGTTTACAGTGTTAATAGATTTAATTATTGGAATTGCTTTTTTATAATTTTTCTCCCCTTTTTTTAAATTTTTACAAATTACCCCATCTAAATCAAAGCAAAATATTTTTTTTTTCATTTTAAATTTTTTAATAAAAAGTATAACAATTTTATGTTTTATAAAATCTTAAAAAAAATTATCTTACATTTTACAAATCCAATTCTTGCAATCAAATTTGATCTTAGAAAATTATATTTCCTTTATTCATACTATTATTTAGTAAAATATAAGAAAATTTTTTTACCAAAAACAGATTATTTAATACCAGCAGATTATATAGATCTATTAAACCTATACAAAATAATTTTAAATAGAAAGCCAAAAAAGGTACTAGAAGTAGGTTCTGGATATAGTACATTTGTAATTTTGAGAGCATTAAATGATTTAAAATTAAAAAAAAATGAAAAATTTATTTTTTATTCTTTAGAGCAGGACACATGGTACCTAAATGAAATGAAATCCCTATTTCATAAGGATGATTTCAATATTTTAAAATTTATAAAAGTAGATCTTGAAATCAAAGAAATTAATGGAAAAGAAGTATCTATTTGTAAAAACTTTCCAGATGATAAAATAAATTTTTTTTATGAGGATAGAGCCGATCATCCCAAATATAGTATTGCAGGTGATTCTTTGATGATAGAAGAAAATATGCCAGATGATTATTCAATTTGTGTAGATGGTATGAGTGATACAGTAAATTTTTTAAAATTAAATTTGAGAAGAAAGTATAAGATTAATGGTGGTTTTTTCCATGGGACTAATTTTTTAGCTAAATAATAAAATTAGATTAATTTATTATTCACTAAGTATTCTTTGATTTTACTGACACTTAATAGTTTTGCATTTTCTGAATTAAAATAACTCTTTCTATTTTTAATTTTTTTAAAATTATGTTTGTTATTTTGATCTACAATAAAAATATTATTATTATATTTTAACAAAGGATACTCTCTATCTGTTATTATTCCTTCGTGAACTTTCTCTCCTGCTCTTAAACCAGATAATATTACTTTTGACTTTGATTTATTAAAAATTTTACTAAGTGCAATTACTAGATCATAAATTTTAATTGCATTTAAAGTTTTAGGTATAAAAATTTCACCACCTTTCATAATTTCAACAGACTGTAAAATTGATTGAACCGCGTCATTTACAGTAACAAAAAACCTTGTACTAACTTTATCAGTAAGAGTTATTTTTTTATTTTTTTTAAATTGTTCTATAAATTTTGGTAATACAGACCCCCTGGTTCCTATTACATTTCCAAACCTTACCACTGAAAATAATGTTTGCTTTTTTCCTCTAGTCAAGTTTGAATTAAGAACTATTTTTTCTGCTAATAATTTAGTAGCTCCTAAGCAAGTAGTAGGATCAACAACTTTATCTGTACTGATTAATATGAATTTTTCTATATTTCTCATTAGAGCCGCACTAATTAAATTTTCTGTTCCTAAAACATTTACTTTTGTTGCCTCATATGGGTTGTATTCGCAAATTGGGACATGTTTCATAGCAGCTGCATGAATGACAATGTCAATATCTTCCATTGCACTGAACATCCGGTCTTTATCTGTTATATCTCCATAAATAAATCTTATTTTATTCAATTTCATTAATTTAAAGAAGTTATCGCTCTTATTATTTAAATTTAACGACAAATTGTGCAATCCATTTTCATCACTTCCGAGCACTCTTACAGTTTTACAATTTAACTTTAAAACTTTTGATAATACGACACTACCAATTGAGCCTGTTCCACCTGTTATTAAAATTTTTTTATTTTTAAAACTTTCAAACATTTAATATGTATTTAATTTTTGAGTTGATTGATTAAAATTTAATTTTTTTATAATTTTTATTATTTTTTTTGCACTATTACCATCTCCATAAGGATTTTTCACATTTTTAATTCTTTTATTAAATTTTTTATTATTTAGACAGAATTCAATTTTTTTAAATATATCATTTTTATTACTTTTGGCATTAATTACATTCATTGGTTTTAATCTACCATTTTGTCTGCTCCCAATATTTATTACTGGAATTTTATAAGTTGCAGCCTCATGAATACCTGAACTTGAATTTCCAATTAGAATAGATGATTTTTTTAACAATGATTTATATTCCTTTAATTGCAAAGTCTCAGTCCAATTTAAATTAAATTTTTGAATTTTTTTGACTATTTGATAGTAACCAGTATCATTATTAGGTAATACAAATAAACTTTGAGTACCAGATTTTTTGATTGCTAAAATAGTCTCTAAAATTTGATTTTTAGATTTGTTACTTTCTGATGTAACAGGGTGTTGAATGACTATAAAAAAATTTTTTTTAAAATTAATATTAAATTTTTTTGATAAAATTTTTTCATCTACTTCAACTTCATTTAAAAGAGCATCTAACGAGGGACAACCTACGTTAAATATATTTTTTTTTTCTTCACCCATTTTAATTAATCTTTTTTTTGCATCAAAATTAGCGACAAAATGATAATTTGAAAATTTACTCATTGCATGTCTTAAGCTTTCATCAATGGAACCAGTTCGTTCTCCCCCTTGAATATGGGCAATTGGTATATTTAAATGCGCGCTAGCAACAGTTAAAGCAAAATTTGCACCAATATCAAATCCTGATAATACTATTTCAGGTTTTTCTCTTTGTAAAATTTTAGTTACTTTTTTTAAAGTTTCAGAAATAGCAAAAATCATATTTTTTTCATCATCAATTTTTTTTTCAATGAAGTTTTTAAATTTGTAGCTAATTTTAAAATTATCTTTTTTGATTTCATTAATCGTGTAACCATGTTTTTTTATTAAATGTAAACCGGTTACCACTAAGCAATAATCTAAATTTTTATCTTTTTTTATTAATTCAAGTATTGGTTTAAATCTACTGTAGTCAGCTCTTCTCTCAGTTAAGATAAAAATTTTTTTTTAATAAACATCTTTTAATTTTAATTGAATTCCTTTTTTCAAATCTCTTTTTGCAACTTTTCCAATTAATTTATGATAGTCTTTAATTTTAAAAGAGCCATTTGATGGTCTTATTGGAAAAATATTTTCTTCTGAAAATTTATCCCCTTTTTTTATAGTTGATGTTGTTGACACAGATGCAAAAGCAAAATTCATAGTAACTTTTTCCTCTTTAGCGGGTAATTTATCACCCTGAACTGAATTATGAATTACCTTACTTCCTTCAATTAGTGCTTTTAAATCATCAGGATCCATTGAACAAGAAACATCTGGTCCCTTAATTTTTTTTGAATCTACAAAATGCTTTTCAATTATGACTGCACCTAATGCAACACTTGCCAAGCAAGCATAAATATCTTTTGTATGATCAGATAATCCTATCATTGACGTTTTAAATTTTTGTTTCATTTGATTAATTGCATTTAATTTTACTAAATGACTTGGTGTTGGATATAAATTCGTACAATGTAAAAGAACAAAATCTATTTTATATTTTTTTAAAATTTTAACACTCTTGCTTATTGATTGCATAGTATTCATTCCAGTACTTAAAATAATTGGTTTTCTTTTTTTTGCTATATACTCTACTAAAGGATAATTATTACACTCACCAGATCCTATTTTAAATGCTGGCACATTAAAAGACATCAATCTATCTACTGCTTTTTTACAAAAAGGTGTGCTTATAAAAATTTTTTTTTTTGATCTTATATAATTACAAAGTTTTTTTTCATCTTCATATGACAATTGAGAATTTTTTATTATTTGATAAATATTTTTTCTAGAATTTCCTGGTATTATTTTTTTTGCTTCTAATGACATTTCCTCATCATAAATATGCGTCTGGTGTTTAATAATTTCTGCACCAGACTTAATTGCACTGTCTGCAATAGATATAGCTCTATCTAGAGATCCATTGTGATTAATACCTATCTCAGGTATTATCAAAGGTGAATATTTTGTACCAATTTTTCTTTTATCAATTTTCATTCTCTAAAATTTTTTTTGCTTTTATATATGAAGAATAATTATCAATATCTATAGATTTTTTTTGAGATGTATAATAAGGTGAGCTTTTATTAAGAAAACTTTTTCTGTTCATAAATTTCTTGATGTTAAATATAAAAATAAATCCATCAAGATAATAGAAGTTTTTCAAATTTTGTCTGTTCATTGTTAAATAATTTTTATATATTTCGTGCAAAATATCATTTTTCAATTGTACAGTTTTTAGAAATTTTGGCTCTAATTTAGAAACACTGATTAAGGATTGATTTTTTTTTCTTTTATAGGTTTCAATTGCTTTATCAATATCTTTTCCTGTTCTTAGAGGTGAGGTAGGTTGCAAGTATACAATTATATTTTTTAAGTTATTTTCTGGTTTAGGTAAACATTTAATAAAATGAGATATTACTTTTCTACTTTCAGTATCATCCCTGCATAAATTATCTGGTCTTTTAATCAAACCCACTTTATATTTTTGGGCAATTATTGATATTTGTTTTGAATTAGTTGATATATAGACTTTGTCAATATATTTAGAGTTAATAGCATTTATTACAGCTATCTCAGTTAGTGATTTACCTTTTATTTTTTTTAAATTTTTATTTTTTAATCCTCTTGATTTTTTTTTTGCAGGTATAAGACCTATAATTAAATTTTTTTTTGACATTTTAAGAATTATTTACAATATTGATAATTGTATAATGCATTATAATTTGAAAGACATCTTCACAAATTCCATAGTCATCAATGCCAACGTGTAAATTAATTAAAGAATTTTTTTTTAAATAATGGTTATTAAAGCCAGTAATAGAAACTAATTTAATTTTTTTTTTCTTTGCATAATTAGCTACATCAAGAATATTTGGTGATTTTCCTGAGCAAGACATAACTATTAATACATCGTTTTTTTCAGCAAAATTTTCAATTTGATATGTAAAAATTTTTTTATAATTTATATCATTTGAAATTGCTGTAATCTGTTCAATGCTATTATTTAGAGAAATAAATTTAGGAAGCTTGTTCTTTAATTTAATTTTTAAAATTTTATTATAATCAGCTAAATAGTGATTAGCTATTGCAGCTGAACCACCATTTCCGCATACAAATATGTTTTTATTACTTGATATTGTTTTTTTAATAAGCTCAGCAAGTTTATTCAAATCAACCTGTTTGATATTGCCAATGCCATCCGAAATAGTATTTAAATAGTTTGAGATTTTAAAAAATTTTTTTTTCATTATTAACTGCTTAAATTTCTAGACTACACAATTTTTATGGTTTTTCATATTCGAATATAAATTATTACATTTATTTAATAGAGAAACTTCAATATTTTTGAACAAAAATTACATTATTTTATTTTGATTAATCCATTTACACTAAATTCATATGCTTCATCAAAATATGATAGTAGTTTTTTGTTATGTGAAGTCATAATAATTGTGTAATTATTTTTAGATTTAATTAAGCTTTCCATAACTTTTTTTTCAATCACTTCATCTAAATGAGATGTAGCTTCATCCAAGACAAGTATATCAGGATTTTTGATTATTGCTCTTGACAAACAAATACGCTGTTTTTGTCCAGCAGATAAGAAGGATCCCTTATCTCCAACATATGTATCTATTTTATCTTTCATTTCTTCAATGAAATTTATAGAGTTAGAAAATTTTAGTGCATTCTTTAAATCATTTTCTGACACTTCGATTTTTGTCCATTTAAGATTTTCTCTAATACTCATGGGAAACAAATCGTTGTTAGAGTCAACATATCCAATATTTTTTGAAAAACTTTCTCTTGAAAAATTGTTTATTTTAGTATCATCAAAATAAATTGTCCCACTTGAAGGGTAGTTCAATCCAGCAATTATATCTATTAAAGTAGACTTTCCTGAACCTGATGAGCCAAAAAAGCAAACTATAGTATTTTTTTTTATTTTAAGATTAATATTATTTAATACAGGTTTGCCATTTGGATAATTATAATTAATATTTTCAAGAATAATTTCCTTTTCAAATTCAAAATCTTTATCACCCCAATTTTTTCCAATATCACTAGTATTAGATAAAATATTACTAATATTATTAAAACTTGGTTGAGCTGCTACCAAGCTGTTATTCATTACCAATAAATTAGATAAGTATGGAACAATTCTTAATAAGGAGTATACTAATGCGACTATTTCAGAAATAAATAAATTAAAATAATTTCCAGAAAAAAATATTATAAAAACAAATAATATCATCAAAATATTTAAAACTTCGTGAGATAAAGAGTTATAGAACTTATCTCTTACATAAAGTTCCTGTAAAACTTTATATTTATCCAAAATCTCTTTTATTGTTTTAATTTCTTTAAAATTTACGATTATAATTTTAATTAAATTAAGACTATTATTAAAAAAATTACTAAAGGTCTCAGACTCTATACTCCTTTTTTGTCCCAAATTACTAAATACCTTTTTAACAAGTAAAAATGGAATAATTAAAATTAACGAACTTAAAAAGATTATTACAGTTACCTTATATGAAATTAAAAAAGGAACTAAAATTAACACAAGAACTACAGTCAAATTTGAAAATACATGAATACCAGCGGCAACTGCACCTGATATTATTTCTAAATCTTTATAAATTGCGCTTGAAATTTTTGATATTTTAGTATGATAAAAAAAGTGCCAATCTGAACTAAAAAATTGATTTAAGCAATTTTTCAAATATTTTTGAACAATTTTTTTTCTCAATCTTGCAATAAAAAAATCATTAAAAGCTTTTAATAGACTTGTTAAAATAAAAAAAATGCAGAATACAATTACTAAAATTTCTGTTTTAATATCTATATTTATTTTTTCAAAAAATTTTACAAAAAAAGGAATTTTTTCAATTTTATTACTTTCTTCAGTTAATATATAGACTAGTGGGATAATGCTCACTGCACTTATGGCATTACTTACAGAGGATGCTAAAGAAGTAAAATATACAATTATAAAGTCAATTTTAAAATTCTTAATTTGAGAAAAAACCAAAGAGTTTATTATTTTTTTTTTTAATTTGTTATTCCATTTCATAAAACCATTTATTCAATAATTTTTTTTGATTAAGATCATTAATTATGTTCTGATATAAATGATCAACACCACTAATTTTTTTATCATGAAATGCACAAAAAACTTTTCCAATTTTTTTGTGATTTTCAATTATTTGAGGTAAAATTTTAAACTCAACACCTTCAGCATTAATTTTGATACAATCAATGAATTCGAAAGAATCAATAATTTTTTTTATATCAACAGTTTCAATTTCAATTTTTTTTTTTGGATCTACATTAAACTTTTCATAATATAAACTCGCTGATTCTGAGAAATCTTCGTTAAAATCACCTTCATTTTGATGCAAGTAAAGGTCTTCTTTTCCGTCATGATCACTTACAGCTTTGTTATAAATTTTTGCCTTAGAATTGTTTTTAAAACGTTTATTTAAAATTTTGAATGCGTCCGGGTGTGGTTCAAAGCAAATTACTTGGGATTTAAAATTATCATTAACATATAAAGAATATAATCCTATATTTGCACCAATATCAATAAAGATCGAATCTTTATTCAAATATTTGTATACGCTAAATTTTTTGAAAGATAAGTTGAAAATATAATTAACTCTTCGAAATAAAACAAAATTATTAAAATATTTGTAAAAATTTATATAAATCATATTTAATTTATACTTAATATTTTTTAAAAGATTAAATAATGATGGATGATTAACTTTTATATAATTTTTAAGCATTTATTAATTTTAAAATTTTTTACACAAATATTTTAGTTTTATATTCCATTAATTTCTTAATTAAAATATATTAAGATAATTTATTTACTAACTTTCACTAAAATTAATCATTTAATTATTAATAAAAGAAATGATTAAAATTATTATAAGCCTCAATAAAATTCTTTAAGGAGTCTTTTTTCCATATAATCTTTTGTTTTAAGTTCGAAAAACTATACTGTCCATTCACTTTAAGTTTATGATAATTCTCAACAATTGATATATCTGTAGCATATTCTTTGATTGGTATAACTTCTTTAAATAATAAATAATTTATTTTTTCAGAAAAAATCATACAAGCTGGAACACCTCCGTCTCTAATTATATTTAATTTTGAATTTTCATATAATGATATTCGGTAATTTAAATCTAAAACTGCTTGGTCAAAAATTTTGAATTCTTTTGGTATATCAGTTGATTTTTCAATTACTTGTTCATAATCATCTAAGATAGCTACAGTAAAACCTTTTTCTTTTAAGAAGTATGCAAAATTTAATGATGCTTCTAAATTTGAATTTCTTTCAATCTGATAGGTGCCACGCCTTAAAGTTATTGTAATCAATTTATCAGGGAATATTTTTTTTTTTACTAAATCACTTTTAACAATCTTGTCATAATTTTTTTTGCCAACAATTCTTGGAAGATATTTATATCTTCTGTAAAATCTATTCAATGTACCATAATAAAATACCCACTTTGGATTAACAACGAAACCATCTTTCATTATTTTATACTCCGGAAAATTATAAACGTTAGATAAATATATTTTTTTTGCTTCAGTTCTATTTTTTAAAATTATTACCTCTGGGTCAAAATTTTTTATAGAAAAACATAACTTTAGTATAATATTTTTAAATTTTATATTTTGATAATTTGTACCTAATTTTTTATTTTCTTTATTTCTTTCATTTGAAAATTTTTTTCTAAAAAGAAAATAAATCCTTGCTTTTTTATTTTTAGATTTTATTGCAGCAGAAATTAAAAAAACTATAAAATCAAAGTTTGCATTGACAAAAGTTAAATCATAAAAAAAATTGTAATATTCACTGTTTTTTTTTTTATAAAATAATTTTAGTATATAAAAGTCAATAATTTGAATTATTTTCAAAAATTTATATATAAATAAATTCATTTGTTATTGTGATATCTTGGTATATTCAATTATCTGAAAATGAATATAAATAAAGTTAAAATTAAATTTTCCTCAAAAAAATATAAGTCATCTATAGATAATTTAAATTTTAAAGGAATATTTGAGCCAACACAAACTTCTAAAGAATTGATAAAATTAAGTACTAAGTATCTTAAAAATAACCAAAAAATTTTAGATCTTGGTTGTGGTGGAGGAATTGTAAGTTACAATTTAAAAAAAAATAGCCTAGGACAGAAATTTTATCTTTCTGACATAAGTTTAAAAGCAACACAAATTGCAACAAAAAATTTAGAAAAAAGAATTTTTAACAGTGAAATTAAAACGGGTGATTGCTTCGAACCTTGGAAAGGATATAAATTTAATTTAATAATAAATGATGTATCTGGAGTATCATCAAAAGTGGCAAAATTATCTCCATGGTTTAAAAATGTACCATTTGATAAATCTGAAGATGGTATAAGGTTGTTATCAAAAGTATTAAAAAAATGTAAAAATCATATGGCTAAAACTTCTTATATTTTTTTTCCAATAATATCTTTAAGTAATGTGACCAAAGCTAAAAAAATTATGAATAAATATTTGAAAATTATAAATATTAATAAAATTGAGTGGCCATTACCAATTAAAATGTACAAGCATCAAAAAACTTTAAATTTATTAAAAAAACGAAAAAAAATTGACTTTGAAACAAAATATAACATGATAGTTTGCTATACATTAATTGTCACTGCTAAAATTAAATGAATTATACAAAAATTAAAAAAGATTTTAAAAAAAATGGATATATAATTGTAGATATAGAGTCTATTAAAAAAAAAATTAGTCAAGTTAATTTTGGTATTAATAAAATATTAAAAAAAAAAAATATAAAAAAAAACCCTATAGTTTTTCATTACAATAAAAGCCCTAGAATTGTAGAAGCCTGGAAAGAAATTAATGCAATTAAGAAAATTGCAAAAGATAAAAAACTTAACAAACTTTTAGAGCAACTTAAAAAAAGAAAACCAATTCCATTTTCAACAATAAATTTTTTAAGAGGCACAGAACAACCTTTGCATAGTGATTACTTTCATTTTGCAACAAAACCTCATTATTATTTAGTTGGGGCTTGGATAGCATTGGAGGACGTTAGTGTTAAATCTGGACCGTTAGCAATTGTTGAAAAAAGTCACAAATTACCAATTGTTACTAATGAGACTCTTAATCAAATTATACCAAAAAACGAGACAGAGCTTAAAAAAAATTATACTAAGTATGAAAAATATATAAAGCGCTTGGTAAAAAAAAAGAAACTAAAAACTGTTGAACTGCCTGTAAAAAAAGGTCAAATTATAATATGGGACGCAAATACGCTTCATGGAGCTTTTAAAATTAGAAACCCAAAATTAACTAGAAAGAGCATGGTAATCCATTATCATTTTTCTAATTGTGAGAAATACTATAATCCATTATATTCATTGATATCAAAAAAGATTTATAGCCAGAGAAACATTAAAAAAATCAAAATTAACTAAAATTATGGATGAAAAAAAATTCTTACAAATTGCAAGCAAAGCTATAGGGTCTAAAATTTCTACAAAATCTACAGTAAATAACACCGAAAAATGGGACTCACTTGGACAATTACAGCTTCTTGCTACACTAGATAAATATACTAAAGGAAAAACTTCAAAAATAAATTCTTTAACTAACGCCGATTCAATAAAAAAAATTATAAATATCTTAAAAAAAAATAATATTCTAAAGCATTAATGGGAATAAGCATTAATAAGCCAATTATTTATTTGGGATCAATAAAACAAAATATTAGCAAAGTATCTAACTATAATACAAATTTAATTAGAAATAAAATAGGTTCAAATTATATTCATAAAGAAAATAAATTAGATTTATTATCTATTGGATTAAAAGTTTCAAAATTGGCAATAAAAAATAAAAAAAAAACCAAATATATTAGTTTTCGTTTCTCAAACTCAAGATAAAATTTTTCCCTCAGTTGCTGAAGAGCTAGCAGAAAAGATTGGTCTCAAAAAAAACTCATTTATTTTTACACTAAACTCAGGATGCTCTGGATTTGTACAAGCAATTCATATTTGCAGTAAATTATTAAGCAATGAATTTAGATCAGCACTTATTGTTTGCGTTGAAAAATACTCAAAATATATTGATACAAATGATAAAAAAACAAGAATATTATTTAGCGACGCGGGTTCGGCAACTCTTGTTAATTTTTATGAGAAAAATAATATTTTAGGATATGATTTTGGTTTTGATGGAAAAAATTCAGACTCTCTTCATGTTTTACAAAAAAATAAAAAAAATATTATTAAAATGGATGGAAATAAAGTATTTAATTTTGGAATTTTAAATATTCCTAATAGCATACATAGGTGTTCTAAAAAATTTAAGGTTGATAATTATCTTCTCCATCCTGGTAGTAAATATATGTTGGATAGCATAATTGAGAAATCTAAAATAAAAAAAAATAAAGTTTACTCTACGTTTAATATAACTGGAAATACAGTGTCTACTAGCATTCCTCTTATAATAAGAGAAAATTACAATAAATTAAAAAATAAAAATATACTAATGAGTGGCTTTGGAGTAGGTTTGTCTTGGGCGACTATTTTGATTAAATGGCATTAGATAATTTAATAATATTTGGAGCAGGTTCTTTTTTAGCAAAAAAAAT
>MDTB01161837.1_pt1 | contig 14273 bp, 13 predicted proteins | sample 811161 | NCBI WGS metagenome assembly MDTB01 (sample SAMN05326650, study PRJNA326480) | marine metagenome | isolation source: seawater | place: Mediterranean Sea | collected 2009
CTTCCTTGGCAATATTATTCAGCTACATTCAATGTTAATAAAAACTGGGAAATAATTAAAATTGATTTTAACGAGTTTATAAGGTCTGGTACTTTGCTACCAAAAACGTTTAATGTAGGCCATATAAATTCTTTGGCTGTAGTAGCATATGGAGAAGAATATAAAGTGAGAATAGATTTATCAGAACTAAATTTTTATTAAAAAATATGGAATACAATAGAAATAAATATAATTTTAGTTACTCTTTTAGAGTAAGGTATTCAGAAGTTGATGCTCAAGGAATAGTATTTAACGCTCACTATTTAACTTATTTTGATTGTGCTATTACTGAATATTTCAGGAAGATAAATTATAACTATGCTATGGAAGTAAAGAAAAAAAAGCAAGATTTTCACGTTATTAAAACTACAATAAATTATAAAGCTCCTATTTTGTTTGATCAAATAATAGATGCCTGTATAAGAGTAAGCTATATAGGAAATTCAAGTTTAAGGTTTGAAGTTTCTTTGTTTGAAAATTCTAAAAATAATTTATTAGCTCTAGGAGAGATAATTCAAGTTTATGCAGATCAAATAAAAAATAAGTCCATTCCTTTACCTGCTGATTTACTATTGAAAATAAAAAAATTTGAGAATATTTAAAAAATGATTAGAAATATTGCTATAATTGCACATGTAGACCATGGAAAAACAACTCTCATCGACTCGATGATGAAACAAAGTGGAATATTTAGAGAAAATCAAAATATAACTGAAAGACTTATGGATAGTGGAGATTTAGAAAAAGAAAGAGGAATAACCATTTTAGCAAAACCTACTTCTATAAAATGGAAAGAAGTAAGAATAAACATTATTGATACTCCAGGACATTCAGATTTTGGTGGAGAAGTTGAGCGTGTATTAAGTATGACAGATGGAGTTATTCTTTTGGTGGATGCAGCAGAAGGACCCATGCCTCAAACTAAGTTTGTTTTAGGTAAGGCATTATCCCAAGGCTTAAACCCTATAGTGATAGTAAATAAAATCGATAGGTTAGATAGTAGAAGTGACGAAGTAGTAAATGAGGTTTTTGATCTTTTTGTAGACCTAGATGCAAATGAAAAACAATTAGATTTTCCTATATTATACTCTTCTGGCAGAGATGGATGGTGTGTCAAAGATTTAAATGCAAAAAGGGAAAACCTTAATATTCTATTTGATCTAATTTTAAAGCATGTTGAGAAACCAAAAGTAGAATTAGAAAAACCATTTGCGATGTTAGCTACTTTATTATCTTCAGATCCTTATTTAGGAAGATGTTTAATAGGGAGAGTAGAACAAGGCAGAATAAAAGTCAATGACAGTGTGAAGACCTTAAGTATAAGTGGAGATGAAATTGAAAAAGGTAGATTAACTAAATTATTTATTTATCATGGGACTAATAAAATATCAGTAGAAGAAGTAAATTCAGGAGATATAATCTGCATTGCTGGATTAACGAAAGCTACCGTATCAGATACTATCTGTAATTTTAGTATTACTCAACCTATCAAAGCTACTGCTATAGATCCGCCTACTATGGCTGTAACTATTACGGTCAACAGTTCACCTTTTGCTGGGTTAGAAGGAGAGCACGTTACTTCTACGAAAATTAGGGATAGATTATTATCTGAGGCTGATTCTAATGTAGCTATTACGTTTAAAGAGAATGAAAATAAAGACTCTTTTGAAATTGGTGGAAGAGGAGAATTACAAATTGGAATCTTAGTTGAGACAATGAGAAGAGAAGGTTTTGAATTAAGTGTATCTAGTCCCAGAGTTTTATATAAAAAAAATAAAGAAGGTAATAAGTTAGAGCCATTAGAAGAGGTTATAATAGACTTAGACGATATTTATTCTAGTACTGTTATAGATAGTCTAAATAAAAGAAAAGGCGAAATGATAGAAATGAAACCCGTAGGGCAAGGAAAAACCAGACTTATTTTTAGAGTGCCATCTAGAGGTTTAATAGGATACCATGGTCAATTTTTGACTGAAACTAGAGGCACTGGAGTATTAAATAGAATATTTAACTCTTATGAATTATTTAAAGGTAAAGTTGAAAACAGAAGAAATGGAGTATTAATTTCTATTAACCAAGGTAAATCTATAGCCTATGCATTATTTAATTTACAGGATAGAGGCAAATTGTTTATTAAGCCTCAAGTCAAAGTATATGAAGGAATGATTGTTGGAGAACATAGCAGAGAGAATGATTTAGAAATAAATGTTTTAAAAGGAAAAAAACTAACTAATATCAGGGCATCTGGAACTGATGATGCGGTTAAATTAATTCCTCCCATTAATATGTCTTTAGAACAAATGATGTCTTTTATTAGAGAAGATGAATTATTAGAAGTTACTCCAAAAAGTTTAAGGCTAAGAAAAAAGTTTCTGGACCCTATTGAAAGAAAAAGAAAGTCTAAAATTTAGTCTTTGCTATTTTAAAAATGAATGCATAGTCCAAAGCTATTTCCTCAATAGCTGAGTCTCTTCCAGATTTTCCTCCATGACCACCTTGCATTTCTGTTTTTAATAATAATACGTTATTATCTTTTTTATAGTCTCTAAGTTTAGCAACATACTTGAGAGGCTCATCAAATAAAACTCTATTATCAAATAAGCTAGTAGTTACGAGCATATTAGGATAATTTTGTTTTTTTATATTATTGTATGGAGCATAGTTTTTTATATATTCAAAATGTTTTTTATATTTTTTTGCATTCCCAAACTCTTTAAATTCTCCTACAGTAAGAGGCAAAGAATGATCCAGGTTTGTAGTTAAAGAATCAACAAATGGAACAGCTAAAATTGCAGCTAAAAAAATATTAGGTTCTTTGTTTAAGACTGCCCCCATTAGTAAACCACCTGCACTTCCTCCTATTCCGATAATATTTTTAGACGATGTATATTTGCTCTTAATTAGATGATTAGCACAACATATGTAATCATCAAATGTATTTTGTTTTTTAAGCATTTTTCCGTTTTTCCACCAGTTCATGCCACACTCCATACCGCCTCTAATATGAGCATTTGCCCATATAATACCTCTATCAATCAGACTAAATTTAGCAGAGGAAAAACCATTACCTAAAGATGATCCATAGGAACCGTAACCATACAAAACTAATTTAGATTTGCTATTTAGTTTTGTTTTTTTGTGTCTTATAATCGTAATAGGTACTTTGACATTATCTTTTGTTAATGCGTAATGTCTTTCCGTAATATAATTATTTTCATCGAAACCACTTGGTATAATTTGTCTTTTAACTAGTTTTATCTTTTTGCTGATTAAATTGTAACGGAATATCTTGCTAGGACTCTTTGGAGAAGAATAACTTATATAAATAAAATTACTATTTTTATCTTTCTCATACGAAGAAAATGAAACAGATTTTATTTCATCATCAAAAAAATTAATTTCTTCAATCTTGTTATTTTTTTTATTTAGCAAATAAATTTTAGAATTTGCATTTTTTGTTTCTTTCCAGATAAACCAATTTTGTAGTATCAAAAAACTTCCTATTATTGTATTTTTTTTTGGCTTTACATAATCTTCATATAAATTTTTGTTAGAATGTTTACTTCTTGAAATTTTAAAATCTATCGCTTTATAGTTTGTATGCACATAAAAATAATTATCCCAAGAGTCTAAGGAGTAAGTAATATTTTCCCTGTAATCGTTAAATAATTCTAGTTTAATTTTTTTTAAATTATTGCTAATTAAATAACACTTATTAGAGGAATGGTCTCCTGAATTAATTACATAATATTTTTTGTCACTAGTAGTCTCTATGCTAACTGAGAATCTATCAATAATTTCTTTATATATGAGCGTATCTCTCTTTTGAGAAGTGCCTATTTTATGTAAATATATTTCCTTAGACCTATGGTTCTTGTCTAATTTAGAATAGAATATATTTTTACTATCATATGAAAAAAGAATACTTCCAGTTGTATCCTTAATTAAATCTGTACAATCTTTTTTATTATTCAAATTTCTTAGTCTAATATCGTAATATTCTGATCCTTTTAAATCCAATGAATAGGCTAAATAAACATCATTGTGACTTACTGTAATACTTCCTGTGCCAAAATAAGAGGCATTGAATTTAGATTTTTCTTTATCTCCATTCCATATAACTTCGGTTTTTTTAGATCCATTCTTTTTTCTTAGTTTTATAGAGTAATTTCCAGAATTCGTAGTTTTTGTCCAATACTCATAGTTAGTGTCTTTAAACGGTACTGATTTATCAGCTAATTTAATTCTGCCTTTGACTTCATCAAAAATCTTTTTTATTCTTAACTTCTCTTTTTTAAAGAAAAAATCAGTATATTTATTTTCCTCTTCTAAATAACTTCTAACTTCCTTGTCTAAAACATCAGGATCAGAAAGAACTTCCAAAATATTGTCCTGGTGCACCCAACTATAATAATCATTTATCTTATAACCGTGATAATTATTAACTTTCTTAATCTTTTTGAGTACAGGTGCTTTCATAAAATTCCTTTATGCTATGTTTTTGTTGAACTTAAATGTATAACTATACGTAAAATTTACATTGTATAGATGAAAAAACATTCATGATTGAAAAAAAATTATTTATTGTTTTAGGCAATCAATTGTTTAATCCTAAATTATATCTTAAGAAATATAAAGATCATATTTTTTTTATGAGTGAAGACTATGGGCTTTGTTCTTTTTATAAACACCATAAGTTTAAAATCCTACACACTTTATCTTCAATGAGATCTTACAGAGATGAATTAATTCAACAAGGGTTCAACGTACGATACTTTTCTATAGAACAAGATAGTTTTTATGATGACTATATAAAAAAAGTAAAAAAATTTATCATAGATAACAATATAAAAAAGATTTCAATTTTTGAAGTAGAGGATACTTTTTTTGAAAAAAAAATAAAAGAATTAGAAACTTTCTGCCATATTAAATTTATAACATCTCCTATGTTCTTGACTAAAAGAGAAAGTTTCAAAAATTTTTTTCAAAATAAACACATATTAATGGGTAGTTTTTACAAATATAGTAGAAAAGAGAATAATTTACTAATAGATAAAGGAAAACCAGTAGGAGGAAAATGGAGTTTTGATGAAGAAAATAGAAAAAAACTTCCAAAAAATATTAAGATTCCCAATATATATGATGCTAATAAAACAGAACACACTAAATATTTATCTAATATTATTAATAAAATTTTTGGAAAAAATATAGGTGATTTAAATTCTTTCTGGATACCTACTGATAGAATTTCTAGTAAAATATTCTTGATAGATTTTTTAAAAAACAGATTTAATCTTTTTGGAGATTACGAAGACGCCATCGCTAAAGAAAAAAGTTTCTTATTCCATAGTGCTATTAGTCCATTACTCAATTTAGGATTGTTAACTCCACAAGAAATCTTAGACCAATTACCTAAATATATGCATAAGATTAGATTAAATTCTTTAGAAGGATTTATTAGACAAATAATAGGGTGGAGAGAATTTATAAGAGGAATATACCAACTAAAAGAGAAGGAACTAGTTGAAAGTAATTACTTCAATAGCAGAAAAAAGATGAAAAAGTCATGGTATTCTGGAGATACTGGAATTGAACCTTTGGATTGTTCTATAAAAAAGGCTAAAAAGTTTGGATGGAGTAATCACATAGAAAGGCTTATGATAATTGCTAACATAATGAATCTCTGTCAAATAAAACCAAATCAGGTATACAAATGGTTTATGGAAATTTATGTAGATTCATCAGATTGGGTAATGGTTCCAAACGTTTATGGTATGGGTTTATTCAGTGATGGAGGAATTTTTTCTACCAAACCATACATATGTGGGTCTAATTATATTTTAAAAATGTCAGATTATAAGAAGGGTCCATGGACAGATATAGTGGATGGTTTGTATTGGAGATTCATTGATGAACATAGAAATAAATTGAAGAGTAATCCTAGAATTGGAATCATGACAAAAACGTTAGAAAATATGGACCAAGAAAGAAAGAGAAAAATATTTTCAGCTGCAAACGAATTTTTAATAAGAAATACAACTTAATTTTATTATGAAAAAAAATATGAGTAAAACATGTATTGTATGCAACAGACCATTTAGTTGGAGAAAAAAATGGAAAAAGGATTGGAATGAAGTTTTATATTGTTCAAAAAGATGTAAAAGAAGAAAATAATTTAAATAATTATTCTTTAATGTAGGTTAAAGCAAATGATAAGTTTAAAAAAATTTTTATTACTTATATTATTTATTCTGATAAGTGTATATTTTAGTTTTTTTCTTTTTATACAAGACAACCTTTCTATTCAAAACATAAAAGATTTATATCAAATACTTGAAGAGAGAAAAGATGGAAAAAATATAGAATTTTTCCTTATCTTTTTCTTCTTGTATTTTTTTGTTTCTGCTTTTGCATTGCCAATAGCTGGTGTGTTTTCAATATTAATAGGAGCTTTGTTTGGTTTTTACATGGGAGTATTTTTAGTTTCATTTTCATCATCATTTGGTTCAGTTGCATCTTTTTTAATATCAAGATATATTTTTAGAGATTTTTTTCAGAATAGATATAAACAGAAGATACAGTATATAAATAAAAAAATTAAAGAGGATGGTTTGTTATTCTTATTTATGATGAGAATGATTCCAATTATTCCTTTTTTTCTGGTAAATTTATTGTTTGGTTTAACAAAAGTAAAGGTCAAAGATTTTTATATAGTTTCTCAATTAGGCATGTTAGCTGTAACTTGCCTTTATGTAAACGCCGGAAACCAAATTTCAGAAATAGAAACATTAAAACAATTGGCAAATATTAATATTATCATAGCATTCTGTTTGATAGGAATATTTCCTTTTGTTATTAAAAAAATTTATTATAATATAGGAAAACATAACAAGCTCAATTAAAAGTATTTTTGTAGATTATGAATAAATTCATATCCCAAACTCAGTTTCTAAATAAAAAGAAAATTATTAATGGATGGATTCATTCCAGTTGTACAGTTAGTGCTGAAATTATAGGGGCATCTTCTTTCGATAGTATTACGATAGATTTGCAGCACGGTATAATCGATATAGTTGAATGTAAAACCATTATACAAGTTTTAAAAAAATATAATAAATTTATTATTGTCAGAGTCCCTAGTAATGAGATAGGGATCATTAATAAATGTTTAGATGCCGGAGCAAATGGGATAATATGTCCTTTAGTTAATAATAAAGCTGATTGCCTGCATTTTCTTAAAAATTGTTTTTATCCTGATAAAGGGATTAGAAGTTTTGGTCCAACAATCTCAAATATTTATTATGATGATTACGTAAAAAAGGCTAATGACTATATATTACCTTTTGTAATGTTAGAAACTAAAGAATCACTTCATAATCTAGATGAAATTTTAAATATTAAAGATTTAAAACTTTTATACATAGGCCCTTATGATTTATCTATAAATTTAGGCTTTAAACTTGATGATGTTTTTAAAAAAAAAGAAATGCTTTCTTTATATTTAAATATTCTACTAAAAGCCAAGAAGATGGGAAAAAAAGTAGCAATTCACTGTTCAGGAGGACAAACAGCTAAATACTTTCTTAAAAAGGGTTTTGATATGGTAACCTTATCAACAGATCTTAATCTTTTAAAAATTTCAATTCAACAGCAAATGAAAATTATTAATGGAAAAAAATAGGTTTTCTAAGTTCAAATAATACATTGACAATAATTATTATACTCATATATAACTATCTTACTTTAATAATATGTACGTAATAACATGGGAGAAATTATGACAAAATTAATTAATATAATAGTTAGTTTATTTTTTGCTTCTAGTATTGTTTTTGGCTTACAAGCTAAAGATGACCAGGAAGTTATTGATAAACTAAGTTCTTTTAAAGCTTCTGGTGCTGAGTATAGCTGGGATAGAGTTCCCCAAGATACTAAATATGCAAATAATGTTAAGAAAAATATTATTTCCAAAATAAAAATGCCAGCTGGGTTTAAAATTGAACTTTTTGCTGTCGTGCCGGATGCTAGAAATATGGCAATCAGTAGAAACAAAGGAGCAGTTTGGATAGGGACAAGAAAAGACAGAGTGTGGCAAGCTACAGACAGAGACATGGATAATGTGGCAGATACTGTAGAGAGATTTGCACCAAATATTAAATTCGATATTCCTAATGGCCCTTGCTACAGTGCAGATGGACATTTATACATAGCTGAGAGAAATAGAGTTTTATGGTTTCCTGCAGCAGAATACTTTATGGAAAGTCCAGATACTGTTGCAATACCAATTATTGATCAAGGTGAGTTAATTCCTGAGGCTGAAGAGTCGTACAATCATACAGGTAGAGTATGTGCTATTGGTCCAGACAATAAGTTATATGTAAGCATGGGACAACCTTTTAATGTATCTCCAAGAAGCAAACAAGACTTATATAATGAAGTTGGTATAGGTGGGATGATTAGCTTCAATCGTTTTCCTGGTGAATTAGAAAGAAAAGTTGTTGCTACTGGTATCAGAAACTCAGGCGGACATGCTTTTAACCCCAAAGATGGCAAACTGTGGTTCACTGATAATCAAGTTGATGGTATGGGTGATGAAACTCCTCCTGGTGAACTAAACAAAATGCCTAAAATGGGAATGTGGTATGGACATCCTTATTACGGTGGTGGAAACGTTAGAGTTAGTGATGAAGGTTATGATAAAGAGCAAATACCAGCTAACTTAGCATCTAAATATGTTAAGCCACAAGTAAATATGATAGCACATGCTGCAGACTTGGGTATGATGTTTTATAATGGAGACATGTTTCCTAAAAAGTATGATAATGCAATATTCAGCGCACAGCATGGTTCTTGGAATGCTGTAAAACCAAGAGGTGCTAGAATAATGGTTACTTTTTTAGATAATAAAGGTAATGCTAAGGAAACTGTTCCTTTCGCAGAAGGTTGGATGAATGAGAGAGGAAACTATCTAGGAAGACCTGTTGATGTTCAACAATATATAGATGGTTCTATTCTAGTTTCAGATGACAAAGCTGGTGTAGTTTACAGAATAACGTACGCGTCAGCAGAGTAAACTTGAACTTTTTTTTAGAGTGGGTTAGTTATAAATAGCTAACCCATTTTTTTTATGCGCGATAAATTTTTAATATTAGTCTTATTTCTTTTAACCTTTCAAAACAGCCTACTATCTGATGAAAAGATTCAGAAGGGCAAAGGTATAGCTGAAAATATATGCTCAGTTTGTCATGGCATAAATGGTCAAGCAAATACAGGAGGTAATTCAGTTTTAGTACCACACTTAACTGCACAAAATGAATATTATCTAATAGAAAAATTAAAAGCTTATAAAAGCAAAACATTAGAGCATCACCAAATGTCTTTGATTGCTGACATGCTATCTATAGAAGACATAGAAAATGTTTCTAAGTGGTATGCTAGTATCAAAATAAATATTGAAGAAATATTGGATTAAATAATGAAAAAAACTTCAGATGAAAAGAAAATCTTTTACCAATTAAGAGTAGATGTAAATAAATTATTTGCGCAGAGTATAAGAGAAAAAGGAGTTACGACAAAATATCCAAAACTCCATAAAATACTTAAAAAACATAATGCCATCATGGTTTGCCAGTACGATGCGTTTAAAAACTTTGTAAATGAATGTGAAAAAAATGAAGATACTAATTTTCCATTGTACAAGTGGACAAAAGATGTAATTCAGCAAAAAGAAAAGAAAGAAAAGTATAAAAAGTCATTTACGATCTATGTTGATAATGAGCAGCTTTATAAAAAAGATGAAGCAGATTTGTTAGAAAAAGATCTGAATTCTATTTGTTGTCCAAACTTAGTAAAAATTCATAGATATGATTCTAATCCAGCTAACAATCCACAGCCTCCTAAAAAATATTACTAATTTTCAGCTGTTTTTGAGAAGTAGTCTCTAAAAAATCTTATTTTCTCCATTCTAGCCATCAGGTAGGGGCTACCATTAAAGTTTTTGTCTTTCTTATCTTCCTTATTTTGATTATTAGGATTGCTGGAGATGCTGCTTCTAATAATTTTATTTCCAGTAGGTGGCTTATTTTCTAAATTGTTCTGTGATAATTCAGAAACTTCAATATTAATTCCTTTGATATTTGAATATTTATTATTCTTCTTTATATCAAGCCAAGTGTTAAAAACCTTAGCTGAATATTTTGTCCTTTTAGATGTTCGATAAGAATGATAGTAGCCTACTGCTTTTTTCCAAGAACCAAACTTTTCATATAAAATCTTTATTAATTTAGCTGACCATTCGACATTACGTTCCGGGTCAAAAGCATCTTCAAAACTCTTAAAAGCATTAGGGTGATACATATAGTTTATTTGCATACATCCTAGATCGATATTTTTACTTCCTTTTGCAGTATATCTCTTCACGAAATCTATAGCCATTTCTTTACTTTTAAAAAATTTACCTTTTCCTTTGTAATTAACTGTCCAGGGCCAAGAAACAAATTCTCCTGTTTCTAATTTTCTGCCAGACTCTGTTAAGGCCATAGATAATAATAGCTTGTTAGGTAGTTCGTGTTTTTTTTCAAAAACCTGAGTTGCTTGTAAGCAGGAAAGATTATTAGAATATGAGAAATTTAATGATATAAAATAAAATAATATGAATTTTATTAATTTCATGTAATAGATCTGCAAGTGATATGCCATAATTTATAAAATTGACTAAGTTTTATTTTAAAACTAAAATTATTTTATTATGTTAGGATTAATGTCTCATAAACCATTACTTATTTCTTCTTTAATAGAATACAGTAGTAAATACCACGGGTATGCAGAAATAGTCCATAAACTTTCAAGTGGGCAAATAGGAAGAACCAATTATAAAGAAACTGATGTTAGAATTAGGAAGCTAGCCTCTTCCTTACTAGATTTAGGAATAGAAGTAGGAGACAAAATAGGCACTTTAGCATGGAGTAATTTAAGACACTTTGAAATTTATTATGGTGTTTCAGGAATTGGTGCTATCTGTCATACAATTAATCCACGACTTTTTGAAGAACAATTAATTTTTATTATTAATGACGCAGAAGATAGAATACTTTTCGTAGATTTAGACTTTATACAAATATTAAAAAAAATTTATAAAAAACTAATAACAGTTGAAAAAATCATATTCCTTTGTAGCAAAGAAGAAATCCCAGATAATTTAATATTAGACCAAGAATTCTCTAGTTACGAGGAATTTATAGAAAATAAAAATCCTATTAAACATTGGCCTATCTTTGATGAAAGAACAGCTTCTTCATTATGTTACACTTCTGGAACAACTGGAAATCCAAAAGGTGTTTTATACTCACATAAATCAACTATTTTGCATTCTTTGGCTGCGGCAAGTCCTGATGCTATGAATATATCAAGTAGGGATGTAATAATGCCTATAGCTCCGATGTTCCATGCAAATGCATGGGGAATTCCATATGTTGCTACAATGGTAGGAGCTAAAATTGTTTTACCTGGAAGGTTTTTAGATGGGAAGAGTGTCTTTGATTTACTCGAAAATGAAAAAGTTTCATTTACTGCTGCTGTTCCAACAGTTTGGCTTATGTTATTTGAATATTTAAATAAAAATAAATTGACTTTAGAGCACCTAAAAAATTGTGTAATTGGAGGTTCAGCATGTCCCAAATTTATGATTGAGCAGTTTGATCAAAAACATAATGTACAAGTTATTCATGCTTGGGGAATGACAGAAACGTCTCCTCTAGGAACTGTAAATAGGCCTCTTTCAAAGCATTCAGATTATACAAAAGAACAAAAATATGATTTAGCAGTAAAGCAAGGCAGGCCAATCTTTGGTGTTGATATTAAAATAGCTAATGATAACTATGATACTTTACCTAATAATGGTAAAGATTTTGGAAATTTATGGGTAAAGGGGCCATGGGTTAGCTCAGGATATTTAAATTTAGATAGTAAAGAAGAATACAAAGAAGATGGATGGTTCTTAACAGGAGATGTAGCTTCGATAAATGAGGATGGGTATATGCAAATCACTGATAGAGTTAAGGATGTTATTAAGTCGGGAGGCGAATGGATTAGTTCTATAGAGATTGAAAACTTAGCAGTTGCCCATCCCAAGATTAAAGAAGCAGCAGTAATAGGAGCAGTTCACACAAAATGGGATGAAAGACCCCTTTTAATAATTGTCCAAAAAGAAACTATATCTAAAGAAGAAATTAATTCTTTTTTAGAAAAGAAAATAGTTAAATGGTGGATGCCAGATGACATAATTTTCGTAAATAAACTGCCACATACTGCCACAGGAAAGATAAAAAAAATAGAACTAAAGAAAAAGTTTGGAAATTATTTATTAAATAATTAACTTTTTTCATCATCGTAAAGAAACTGATGGAAATTTGCTACTAAATCCTGCGCTTTCTTTGAAATGATGTCTACTTTAGCTATCTTATCTTGTATGAGTTTTCTATTATGGTTTATTCTTGAATTATTTCTGAAGATATTAATAATATTTTCTTTTTGCAAATTGAACAGACTATTAAGCTCAGCATCGCTAAATTTATGATTTTTATCCTTGCCCTTAGTTTTTTTATAACCCTTAAGGGCTTTTTCTAAGAAATCAACTAATTCTTGATTGACAACTCTTGATTCTTCAACAGCTTCCATCATTAAATCATTTGAGCTAATTATTTTCTCAGTAACTTCAGCTGTTTTTTTATTAATCTCAATTCTTTTTTTAAGATAATTAAATAAGTTTAAACTATTATTTTGTTTAACAACAAACCTTCTGGCTCTTTCTAGCTGAAGTAAAAGTAATTCTCTTGTTACATCATATGACTCTCTATATGCTCCGTGTAGTGCGTCATGATTGATGCTAACTAAAGCTCTATTCTTTTTAATCAATATAGTATTCTCTTGAATAATATCTTCTAGTTCTTCAAATTTTTTTCTTGTCATTTACTATCACTATCAGTACTTGTTACACTTACTTTATCTAATTTTTCTTTTATACTGTCAATCCTATTTTTGAGTTTTTCAGAGTCTTGTTTACTTTTTTCAAACATTAAATTATATTTATTGATTTCTTTAACATAGCTTTGACTCTTAGCATTCGAGTCGCCTAACCTGTGATAAGTACTTCGTAACATACCCATAATAATGGGGTGAGTTTTACTTATTACTTTTTCTAGTTCCTTTTTAAAAATCTTTTTAGAAACTAGATTAGTCTTAGCTACTGCTGTAACTGAATGCGTTCTATTTAGATAACAGCTTATCTCACCGAATACTTCATCTGGACCTGCTTCACCTAAAACAACTCCGTCTTCGCTTATAAATTCTGCTATTCCAGATATTATTAGATAAGCATACTGTGGAGGATCACCTTTTTTATATATAGTCTCTCCTTGGTTCCATATGGCAGCATCTTTTTTATTCATATTTTTAACATTTTGTATATACTACTATAGGGAGATTATTTTGTCAGGAAAAGAATTTTTGAGATCTGTAGATCAAGTGTTTGATAACGCTGCTCAAGTATTAAAACTCCCAAGCTATTTAGCTGCTCAAATTAAGTCACCTAACTCTACTTACAAGGTAAATTTTGGAGTTAGAATTAAGAATAAAATATCTACATTTACAGGATTCAGATGTGTGCATTCAGATCATTTAGAACCTGTTAAAGGAGGCATTAGATATGCTATAGCATCAGACCAAGAGGAAGTTGAGGCTTTAGCTGCATTGATGACTTACAAATGTGCTTTAGTTGATATCCCATTTGGCGGTTCAAAAGGAGCTTTAATCATTGATCCCTCAGTTTACAAAAAACATGAACTAGAAAGAATTACTAGAAGGTTTTCTCAAGAACTAATTAAAAGAGACCTTATACATCCTTCTCAAAATGTTCCTGCTCCAGATATGGGAACAGGAGAAAGAGAAATGGCGTGGATTGCTGATGAATATAGAAAGCTAAATCCTACTGACATTAATTCCTCCGCCTGTGTTACTGGAAAGCCAATTAATCATAATGGTATTAGAGGCAGAACAGAGGCAACAGGAAGGGGGGTCCAATATGCTATTAGGGAATTTTTTAGACACAAAAAAGATAAAAAAATAGCAAAACTAGAAGGAAGTATTGAAGGAAAAAAGATAGTTATACAAGGTTTAGGCAATGTAGGATACCATGCTGCTAAGTTTATGTCTGAGGAAGATGGTGCTATTATAACTGC
>MDTB01174089.1_pt1 | contig 14273 bp, 16 predicted proteins | sample 811161 | NCBI WGS metagenome assembly MDTB01 (sample SAMN05326650, study PRJNA326480) | marine metagenome | isolation source: seawater | place: Mediterranean Sea | collected 2009
AAAAATTTACACAAAATGAATCCTATACCAGTTTGTACATTTAATGAATAATTTACATTTAACTAATTCACTTACAAATAAAAAAGAAATTTTTAACCCGATAAACTCTGAAAAAGTTTCTTTATATGCATGTGGACCAACAGTTTATGATAACCCACATGTTGGAAATGCGCGTGCTCTAGTAGTCTTTGACCTGTTGTTCAGAATACTAATAGAACTTTATAACAAAAAAAAAGTTACATACATAAGAAATATAACTGATATTGATGATAAAATTATAGAAGCCTCAAAAAATAATAATATTTCTATTTCAGAATTAACAAACACAATTACAAAAAAATTCCATAAAGATTGCGAGTCTTTGTTTTGCTTAAAACCTAATGAAGAACCCAAAGCAACTGATCATGTTAAAGATATGATCAAAATGACAGAAAAACTTATAAATAAAAAAGCAGCTTATGAAAGCAACGGCCATATTTATTTTTCGGTATCATCTTTTAAGAATTACGGAAAACTCTCTAATAAAAATACGGATGATCTTAAAGCAGGAGCAAGAGTCGAGGTCTCGAAACTAAAAAAAAATCCCTTAGACTTTGTTCTCTGGAAACCATCAGATAAAACAGATCCTGGTTGGGACTCACCTTGGGGAAGAGGTAGACCAGGTTGGCATTTAGAGTGTTCAGTTATGAGTGAGAAATATTTGGGAAAAAATTTTGATATACATGGTGGAGGATTGGATTTGATTTTTCCACATCATGAAAATGAAATTGCTCAATCATGTGTTCACAATGATACTGATAAGTTTGCAAATTATTGGGTTCATAACGGATTTGTTACAATGAATAAAGAAAAAATGTCTAAGTCACTGCAGAATATAATAACAATTGAAGACGCTACAAACAAATATTCAGGCCAAGCAGTTCGGTTATCTCTTTTAAGCGCTCAATACAAACAGCCCTTGGATTGGAATAACGAATTACTTCTAGAACAATCAAAAATTCTAGATAAATGGTATTCTATGTATTCTTCTGAGGTGAGTGAAAAAATACCAGATTGTTTCCAGTATTTACTAGATGATATGAATACTCCGTTATACATTTCAAAATTACATGAATTATTTCAAGAGTCACAAAATGGCAACAAAGATAAAAAAAAAGAGTTTAATAAAGCATGTAGATTAATTGGTTTATTTAACGAGTCAGCCGTAGATAGGAATAGATTTAAAAAAGATAAAGTTAAGATTTCAAAAGAAAATATTTTAGGTAAAATCAAAGATCGGAATGAAGCTAAAAAAGTTGGTAATTATAAACTTGCTGATCAAATCAGAGATGAGTTAATAAAAGAAGGTATTGATATTAAAGATGAAAAAGGTAAAACGACTTGGAATTACAAATGAGCAAAGATAAAATATATATTTTTGATACTACATTAAGAGACGGTGCGCAAACAGAAGGAGTTGATTTCTCTGTAGAAGATAAAAAAAAAATTGCAAAAATTTTATCTATTATAGGTGTTGATTATATAGAAGGTGGTTGGCCTGGGGCTAATCTAGTGGATAATGAATTTTTTGATAAATCTCCCAGTTTAGGAAATTCAAAATTTACTGCTTTTGGTATGACGAAAAAAAATGGTGTCAGCGCTGATAATGATCCAAATTTATCACCTTTAATTAACGCTGATTGCAAAACTGTTTGTGTGGTTGGAAAAACTTGGGATTTTCATGTTGAAACTGCTTTAGGGATAAAAAACGAGGATAATTTGAAAAATATTAGAGAAACCGCAAAACACTTTATTAAAAATAAAAAAGAATTTCTCTTTGATGCAGAACATTTTTTTGATGGATACAAAAATAATCCTGATTATGCCTTGGACTGTTTAAAGCAAGCATATGATGAAGGAGCTAGATGGGTTGTGTTATGTGACACCAACGGCGGAACTTTACCCAATGAAATAGGTGAAATAATAGATAACGTAACTAAAGTAATTCCTGGCAAAAATCTTGGTATACATGCTCATAACGATACTGAAAATGCAGTTAGTAATTCCTTAACAGCGATACTAGCTGGAGCAAGACAAATACAAGGTACAGTAAATGGTTTAGGCGAAAGATGCGGTAATGCTAACTTAATGTCTATAATTCCGACTCTTTTTTTAAAAAAAACTTTTAGTGATAAGTTTGATTTAAACATTAAAAAAGAAAAATTACCTTCGTTGACTGAATGCTCAAGATTTTTAGATGAAGTTCTAAATAAAAAACCCAACAAAAGTATGGCTTATGTGGGAGGATCTGCATTTTCACATAAAGGTGGATTACATGTATCTGCAGTAAAGAAAAATCCAAAAACTTATGAGCATATAGACCCTAAGGAGGTTGGAAATCATAGAAACATCATTATTTCTAATCAAGCTGGAAGATCAAATATAATGTCTAGGTTAGAAAATTACGGAATAAAAATTGACTCAAAAGACACAAAGGTTCAAAAAATTTTAAACGAAGTTAAGGAGAGAGAATTTTCAGGCTATTCCTACGATGGCGCTGACGCCTCATTTGAGCTTTTAGCAAATAAACTTCTGGGCAAATTACCTGAATACTTAAAAGTGAAAAATTACAATGTAAACGTTAAAAAAGATATCAATTTAAAAACAACTGCTGAAGTAACTTTTATTATTGATGGCAAAGAGATTAATTGTACAGGAGAGGGTAACGGTCCAGTCAATGCGTTAGATAATGCTATTAGATCAAACTTTCAAAAAGTTGAAAAATATTATAAATATTTTTCAGACCTAAAACTCTTAGACTATAAAGTAAGAATTCTTAATACTGGAACTGGTGCCACAACAAGAGTTTTGATTGAAAGTACTGACAAGACCGGAAAAAGTTGGTTTACAATTGGGGTGTCTCAAAATATCATTGAAGCATCTTTCAAAGCTTTAATAGATAGTTTGGAGTATAAATTATTTAAGGAAAAAGCACCCGCTAACATTCATGAAAAATAAGTTTGGTTTTATTTTAATAAAACCTCAATTGGGTGAAAATATTGGTGCCTCTGCAAGGGCTTTAAAAAATTTTGGTTTTAAACATTTATCAATAACTGATCCACGTGATGGATGGCCTAACATCAAAGCAAAAGCTACATCAGTAGAAGCATTTGATATTTTAAAAAAAACGAAAGTTTTAACTAATACTAAATTAGCTGTAAAGAATTTCGACCTTGTTTTTTCATTTAGTGCCAGGAAAAGACATGTAAACAAAAAACATGTTAGTATGGTAAACTTTTTAAAGATTTTAAGTTTGACAAAATCAAAAAAAATTGGATTGATGTTTGGTCCAGAGGCATCTGGACTTTCAAACTATGATTTATCGTTTTCTAATTATGTAGTTCAAATACCTTCTTCTCCTAAGTTTAGATCACTTAATCTTTCTCATTCAGTATCTTTGGTGTGTTACGAAATCTTTAAACTGAACAATTATAAGTTATTAAATCAATCTTCTTTTGAAAAAGACCTAGGAAAAAAAGCAAAATTAACTCAAATTTTGAAATTATTAGAATTAAATTTAGAGAAAAAAAATTTCTTTAAACCTCCTGAGAAGAAGAATTCAATGATAACTAATATAAATAATTTATTTTATAGAATGGAGCCAAATGATAAAGAATTAAGGATTCTAGCTAGTTTAATTGGATCATTGAGCAAAAATAAAAAAAAGCTTAATTGACATTTACCCCCTAAACCTTGTAAACCCGTTCCAACCAATGACAAAAAGATTAAAATCAAAACACAAAGTTGATAGAAGACTTAAAGCTAATCTATGGGGTAGACCCAAAAGTCCATTTAATTCTAGAGCATATCCTCCAGGACAACACGGCCAGAATAAAAGAGGTAAACCGACAGACTACGGAACTCAACTTCAAGCTAAACAAAAACTTAAAGCATACTACGGAAACATAAACGAAAGACAATTCAGAAATATTTATAGAAAAGCCTTATCCAAAAAAGGTGATACTACTGAAAATTTAATTGCTCTGCTGGAGAGTAGATTAGATACAGTGATTTACAGAGCAAAATTTGCAACTACTGTTTTTTCTGCTAGACAAATGATCAATCACGGCCATATTCGTGTAAATAAAAAAAGAGTTAACATTTCAAGTTATTTAGTCAAAGAAACAGATCTAATTGAAATTAGAGAAAAATCAAAAAAATTAGTGGTTGTAGACGGTTCGTTACAGAGTAAAGAAAGAGATGTTCCAGAATATATCCAGTTAGACGATAAAAATAAAACTGCTAAATTAGTAAGAGTACCAAAATTTTCTGAAGTTCCTTATCCCGTAATAATGGAACCAAATCTTGTTATTGAATACTATTCTAGATAATTGAATTTTTTTAGCCTTTTTAAAAGAAATCTAATTTATAAGTTTAAAAAAAAAATTAATATTGATCAAGATAATGTTGAAAAGGAAAATTTAGATCAATTACTTCATCATTACGGTAGTGATAAAGCAAACATCTTTAAAAAAACTAAAGATTCAGGTCACGGCTTTTCAAAATTTTATGTAAATCATTTTGCTAAGTTCAAAAGAAGCAATTTAAAAATTTTAGAAATTGGATCGTACAAGGGTGGATCTGCGGCAGCATTTTCAAAATATCTTACAAATTCAACTATTTGTTGCTTTGATGTAAATATATCTAATTTTTCTTATTCATCTAAAAATATTTATGTTTTTGGAGTAGACATTAGAAATAGAAAAAAAATTAATGAAAATTTAACTAAAATTATTAAAGAATTAAACATCGATTTATTTGATGTTATTATAGATGATGGCTCCCATAATCTTAGTGATATTTTACTAACTTTAAAAAATTTATTTAAAATTCTGAAAAGAAAAGGATTATATGTAATTGAAGATTATAAGTACCCTAACTATTTTAATTATAATAGAAACACAGATGATATATTAATAGACCAGTTGATAACAAAGATAGAAAAAAAAATATTTTTCAAATCAAAAATAATTGACATGGATACTCAAAAAAATTTTATTGATAACATAAATAAAATCTATACTTATAAAGGTAATCTAAAAGATTCAGATATTTGTTTTATAGAGAAAAATTAGGTTATATAATCTTATTTTCTTCCAAGAGAGACTTGAGCTCACCTTTTTCAAACATTTCTTTAACAATATCACAACCTCCTACGAATTTTCCTTTCACGTACAATTGAGGAATTGTTGGCCAATCACTAAAATCTTTAATTCCTTGTCTTAGATTTTCATCCTCTAATACATTGATATCCTTATAACTTACTTTTAAATGTTTAAGTACATTTGAAACTGCCATTGAAAACCCACATTGAGGAGATTCTGCTGTTCCTTTCATAAATAAACAAACATCATTACTATTTATAAGATTTTCAATTTTTTCTTTTATTGCCATTATTTTTCCTTTGTAGTTATTGAGAATGCATGCAACTCATTACCCATTTTCCCTTTTAAAGATTTGTAAACTAATTTGTGTTGATCTATTTTACTCAAGCCATTAAATTGCTTTGATTGGATCGTGGCTGAATAATGATTTTTATCTCCCATCAAGTCTTTTATTTCAATTTGTGCATCTGGAATTGATGATAGAATAAGTTTTTTTATTTCTTCAATTGCTAAGGCCATTAATAATTATTATACCATTGGTTGTTAATTTTATACAACTCTTTAATATCCACTTTCATTTGACCAACTATTTCTAGAAAATCTTTTTGAGTTGAGCCTATATTTTCGTAAAAAACGTTATTATCTTTTAATATTTTTTGGATTTTGGATAATTGATTTTGATCAACCTCTAAAATATATCTACCCTGATCCTCACCAAAAAAATATCCTAATAAGTTAGCTAATTTTTTCGGCTGGGTAATTTTTACTCCGTAATTCGAGTCAATACACATTTCAGCTAATGCCACAAGTAACCCACCTGAAGAAATATCATGAACTGAGTAAATCAAATCTTTTTGAATCAAATTAAGTACATTTTCCCCATTATTTTTCTCATTAAGAAGATTAATTTCAGGAGGTTCCCCTTCAGTAATTGAATATACTTCTTCGAAAAGGGCACTTTGACTTAAATGTCCAAAGGTTTTTCCTATTAAAAGTATAATGCTATTTTCTTTTTTAATTTTATGGTCCATGGACTTTTTTAATTTCTTAATTAATCCAACTCCTCCTATAACTGGAGTAGGGGAAATATTTTTTTTATTAGTACCGTTATAGAAAGAGACATTGCCGGACACCACAGGGAAATCTAAATACTCACATGACTCTTTGATACCGATTAAACACTCTGCAAATTCGCCCATAACTTCTTGATTTTCAGGGTTTCCAAAATTCAAACAATTAGTAATTGCAATTGGATGGGCACCAACTGAAATAAGATTTCTCCAATTTTCACAAACAATTTGTTTTCCCCCTGTTAAAGGATGTGCTTTACAATAATTAGCAGAAGAGTCTACAGAAACAGCTATAGCTTTTTCTTTACCATGAATTCTAATAATAGCCGCGTCACCCCCCGATTTTTTTACGGTATCACACATAACCATTTGGTCGTATTGATTAGTTATCCATTCTTTGTTTGAGTGATTTGGTGAAGACAGAATTTTAATTAAAGCATCCTCTAGATTTATTTTCTTTAATTTTTTATAGTCTATCTTCTTTTTAATTAATTTTTTTTTTAACCATTTTCTGTCATATTCTGGTGCCTCAGAAGCTAACGCATCAATTGGAATTTCTGCATTTATAAATTTGTTGTATTTAAGTACCAGTTTATTTGTATTAGTAGTTTTACCTATAACCACAAAATCAAGATCCCACTTTTTAAATATTTTTTTTGCATGTTCTTCTTTATTGTCTTCTAAAACAATTAACATTCTCTCTTGACTTTCAGAAAGCATAATTTCATAAGGTGTCATTTTTTCTTCTCTGCAAGGAACTTTGTCTAAGTCCAACTCAATACCCAAACCACCTTTAGAAGCCATTTCAACACTAGAGGAAGTAAGTCCTGCAGCACCCATATCTTGAATTGAGATAATTGATTTATCTTTCATTAATTCTAGACACGCTTCCATTAATAATTTTTCAGTAAATGGATCTCCTACTTGAACGGTAGGTTTTTTTTCTTCAGAATTTTCATCAAATTCTGCTGATGCCATAGAAGCTCCATGTATTCCATCACGACCTGTTTTAGACCCAACATAAACTACCGATTTATTTAAACCTTTAGCCTTTGAGTAAAAAATTTTATCTTTCTCCGCATGCCCAACTGCCATAGCATTGACTAAAATATTCTCATTGTAAGTTTTATTAAATTTTGTTTCTCCAGCTACAGTAGGTATTCCAATACAATTTCCATAACCTCCTATTCCTGAAACTACTCCGTTAAGTAGACTTTTTGTTTTAAAATGATCCGGTGATCCAAAATGAATAGAATTTAAAAGTGCAATTGGTCTAGCACCCATTGTGAAAACATCACGTAGTATCCCGCCTACACCCGTTGCAGCTCCTTGATAAGGTTCAATATAAGATGGATGATTATGACTCTCTATTTTAAAAATAATTGTATCATTGTCTCCTATATCAATCACTCCAGCGTTTTCACCAGGCCCTTGAATAACACGCTTTCCTTTTGTATGAAGATTTTTTAAATGTTTTCTTGAAGATTTATAAGAACAATGTTCATTCCACATTGCAGAAAAAATACCAAGTTCTAGAAGATTTGGTTCTCTTCCAAGCAACTTTTTAATATTTGAATATTCTTCAGAACTAAGACCATGTTTTTTAACAACTTGATTAGTAATTTTCATTATTTTAATTAATTAAACTAGAAAACAATCCTATACCATCACTGTTTGAAATTAAATTATCTATCATTCTTTCGGGATGTGGCATCATGCCTAAAATATTTTTTTTTGAATTAAATATACCAGCTATATTTTCTAAAGAACCATTTGGATTTGATTTTATATTAATATTCCCCTTTTCATCACAATACTTAAAAGCAACTAAATTTTCTTCATTAAGTTTTTTTAAATGTTCAGGGTTTGTAAAATAGTTGCCTTCATTATGAGCAATATTTATTTTTAAAATTTGATTATCCTTGTACTTATTTGTAAATTTTGTTTCATTATTTATTATCTTTATATTTACATCTTTATTAATAAATTTGAGATTTTTATTTCTCAATAGCGCTCCTTTTAGTAAACCAGTTTCAGTAAGTATTTGAAAACCATTACATATCCCCAAAATTAAACAACCATCATTAGCTGCTCTAATAACTTCATTAATTATCATTGATTTTCCTGCTATCGCACCAGATCTTAAATAATCCCCGTAGGAAAAACCACCCGGCACAACTATTAAATCTGATTTTGGTAATTTTGTTTCTTTATGCCAAACCATTTGGTTTTTAAATTGCATTTTTTCTAACGCAACAGCTATATCTCTATCGCAATTTGATCCTGGAAAAACAATAACAGATGATTTCATTAAATTTTGTTAACTTTGTAATCCTCTATGATAAGATTAGCTAGCAATTTTTGGCACATATCATCTATTTTTTTTTCTGCAATTTTTTGATCATTGTCTTCAATATCTATTACAAAATATTTACCTTGTCTCACACTTTTAAGATTTTTCATACCCAGGTTTTGCAAAGTATTCTGTACAACCTTTCCTTGTGGATCTAGCACATCTTTTTTTAACGTAACTGTTACTGAGTATTTCAATTTATTTTTTTTTAAATTTAATCGAAGTTGTTTTTCCAAAATTGACTTCACTAATATTTGTTACTTCTGGCATAATATTTAATCTTCTAGCTACTTCTTGATAACCTTGAACTATATTGCCTAGATCTTTTCTAAATCTATCTTTGTCCAATTTTTTTTCAGTTTTTACATCCCACAATCTACAAGTATCTGGGCTAATTTCATCAGCAAGTACAATTTCATTTATCTCATTGTCTTTATTCCAAGCTTTGCCGTATTCAATCTTGAAATCAACTAATTTGATTCCAATACCTCGAAACATACCAAGTAAAATGTCGTTAATTCTTAATGTAATTTTATCAATTTCCTCTATTTCTTCCTTAGTAGCCCATCCAAAAGAATATATATGTTCTTTAGAAACAACAGGATCGTTGAGCTCGTCTTTTTTATAACAATATTCTAATAAAGGTTTTTCTAGGACAGTTCCTTCAGAAATATCTAGTCTTTTAGTTAATGAACCAGTAGCAATATTTCTTACAATAAACTCTATCGGAAATATTTCAGCTTTCTTTATTAATTGTTCTCTCATATTTAATCTTTTTATAAAATGAGTTTTAATTCCACACTGAGACAAATTTGTTAGTATATACTCAGAGATTCTATTATTTAACACTCCTTTACCTTCAACTTTAGCTTTTTTTAGATTATTGAAAGCGGTAGCATCATCTTTAAAATGTTGGATAAGAAGATTTTTATCTTTTGTCTCATAAAGTATCTTAGCCTTACCTTCGTACAATTTGTTGCCTTTATTCATAATTGATTTATTTTTTTAAACTTCTTCTGAAAATTATATTAATTTTTTTCGTATGGTAACTAAAATTAAATAATTTATTAAGCTTATTAACAGGTATTTTATTTATAATTTTTTTATCATTTATGATATTTTGGTAAAATTTAGAATTGTCTTTCCAAGATTTCATTGCGTTTTTTTGAACTATTTCATAAGCTTGTTCTCGTGTGAAACCTACAGAAGTTAACTCAAGAAGAACTCTTTGTGAAAAAAAAATACCATTAGTAATATTTAAGTTTTTCATCATATTTTTTGGGTAAATATTTAAAGTTTTTACAACATTGCTTAATCTGTTAAGTGCAAAATCTAAAGCGATTGTAGTGTCAGGGCCAATATTTCTTTCTACTGCAGAGTGAGAAATATCCCTTTCATGCCATAATGCGACATTTTCTAAAGCTGGTATAACACTAGATCTTATTAATCTAGCTAGACCAGTCAAATTTTCACTTAAGATTGGATTTTTTTTATGAGGCATTGCAGATGACCCTTTTTGTTTTTTTCCAAAAAATTCTTCAACTTCTAAAACCTCTGTCCTTTGAAGGTGTCTTATTTCTGTAGCTAATCTTTCAATAGAACTTGCTATAATCGCTAATGTTGAGAAAAATTGAGCGTGTCTATCTCGTGGGATAACTTGTGTTGAAATGGGTTCAATATCAAGTTTTAATTTTTTTGCTACATAATTTTCTATTCGTGGATCGATATTTGCAAATGTACCTACAGCACCTGAAATTGCACAAGTAGATATTTCTTTTATAGAATTTTCTAATCTTTTTTTATTTCTTAAAAACTCTTGATAAAAAGTAAGCATTTTTAAACCAAAAGTTATTGGTTCAGCATGTATTCCATGACTTCTACCAATACATAAAGTAAATTTATGTTTTAAAGCCTGTTTTTTAATAGACTTTAATAATTCATCGATATCTTTTAATAAGAATTCTCCAGATTGTTTTAATTGTAAATTAAAGCATGTGTCCAAAACATCAGATGATGTCATTCCTTTGTGAAGATATCTTGCATCTTTTCCGCTTTTTTCAGTGATTGAAGTTAGAAAAGCAATAACATCATGTTTTACTTTTTTTTCGATTTCTAAAATCTTTTTTACGTTGATTTTTGCTTTTGATTTTACTTTTTTGGTTACACCACGAGGGATAATTTTAAATTTTTCCATCGCTTGTGCAGCCGTTATTTCTATTTTTAGCCAAATTGAATATTTGTTATAGTCGTCCCAAATAGCTTTTACTTCTTTTCTTGAGTATCTTTCTATCATTATTACAGATTAACTAAATTTTTTGACTCAGTAAAAATTTCGTATCCATCTTTTTTTATACCAACAGTATGTTCAAATTGTGCAGATAAAGTTTTGTCCTTTGTGACAGCTGTCCACCCATCATTTAACGTTTTTGTCTCGAACTTACCAATGTTTATCATTGGTTCAATGGTGAATATCATACCTTCTTTAATTTTGTCCCCAGTTCCTTTTTCTCCATAATGTAAAATATTTGGCTCTTCATGAAAAGACTTACCAATTCCGTGCCCACAAAAATCTTGCACAACTGAAAAACCTTCAGCTTCAACAAATTTTTGGATAGTAGATCCTATGTCTCCTAATTGCACATCTTCTTTCAAAATTCTAATAGCTTTCATCATTGACTCGAAAGTAGTATTAATTAATTTTTTCGCCTTAACAGATATTTCTCCAACCCCAAACATTCTACTGGTATCACCATGCCATCCATCTTTGTAAGCTGTTACATCTACATTTAATATATCACCCTCTTTTAAAATTTTATCTGATGGAATTCCATGACAGACAACATGATTTACAGACGTACAACAAGATTTAGGATAACCTCTATAAAATAGTGGTGCAGAATAAGCTTTGTTATCATTCATAAATTCATAACATAGATTATCAATTATGCTTGTAGCAAGACCCGGTTTTATTATTTTAGAAACCTCGTCAAGAGCATTTGCAGCAATAGCTCCAGCGACTCTCGTTCTTTCAAAAGATTCATTTAAATTAGTTTTCATTTATTCTAAATTTTATTTTTTTATTCAGTTTTATTCCTTTTGTAGAAAATTTACAATCGTAGCAAATTATATTTAGTTTGTTTTTAATAGCTTTTGACAATAATTTTGAATACAGTGGATCAATATCTTTTGCAATTAAGAACTGATTACAATCTTCTCGTTGAATTATAAAAGCAATATAAATTTTATAGTTCTTTTTTGATGCTTTGATAAGCTCCTTTATGTGTTTTGATCCTCTTGAAGTGACTGCATCAGGAAACTCTGCTACTTTCAATTTTCTAGAAAGAGTAACATTTTTAACTTCTATGAATGCCTTAAATTCTTTTTTAAAAACCAGAAAATCAAATCTTGTATTATTTCCAAATTTTACCTCAGGTTTAATTTGTATTTTTTTATCGAATTCTTTTATCAAGTTATTCTCTAAAGCATCAAAAACAATCTTGTTAGTTAAATGAGTATTCACACCTACCTTAGACCCGTTGTCCTCAATTATGTGGAGTGTATATTTTAGTTTTCTATTAGGATTATTCGTTTTAGTTAACCATACTTTATTTCCTTTTTTTAATAATCCACTCATAGAACCAGTATTTGGACAATGAGCTGTCACAATTTTATTCTTAATATATACATCTACAAAAAAACGTTTGTATCTTTTTATAAATACTCCTGCTATTAATTTACTTTCAAACTTCATATAGTTCTCAATCTATGAAAAAAAACAAAAAAGTAAATGCTGCAATTTTGATTATTGGAAATGAGATACTTTCAGGGAGGACTCAAGAAAAAAATGTTGCTTTTATATCAAACTGGCTCAATTCAAAATGTGGAATAGCTGTAGAGGAGGTAAGGATTATTCCAGATCTTGAAAAAGTAATAGTACAAAACATAAAAAATTTATCTCAAAAATTTAATTATGTTTTTACTACAGGTGGGATAGGGCCTACTCATGACGATATTACTGCTCAATCAATATCAAAAGCATTTAAAGTAAAATATGAATATCATAAAGAAGCATATTTAATTTTAGAAAGGTACTACGGAAAAATAAAATTTAATGACGGTAGAAAAAAAATGGCAAAGATGCCTAAAGGATCAAAATTAATTTATAATCCATCAAGTGCTGCCCCAGGATTTATTATTAGAAATGTATTATCCTTGCCAGGCGTACCCTCAATTCTTAATTCGATGATAGAAAATTGCACTCCTTATTTAATTAAAGGTTCTAAAATTTATAGCAGCACTTTAAATATTTTTACTGTAGAAAGTAATATTGCTAAAAATTTAAGTTTTATTCAAAAAAAATATAAAAAATTTGTCGATATAGGCAGTTACCCTTTCTTCAGATTGGGAAAAATTGGAGTTTCAATAGTTTCAAGATCAACTTCAAAATTAAAGCTTAAGAAAGTAAGTCAAGATCTAAATAAATTTATAAAATTAAAAAAAATTAAAATTTTAAAAACTTAAATTAATTTAAAAACATCGTGAATTGTTATCGAGTTAATATCATTAGATTTGTAAATTTTTTTACTATCTAATACTTTAATCGCCCCATTCTTTGGTGCAAACTTTTCTGAGTTTGTTGGACCAAATAGAACAATCATTGGTATATTTGCTAAACTCATCATATGCATAATACCATTATCTATTGATACAGCTAAATTTAATCTTGCAGACAGAGCAGTAACAAGAGCAGGGCAAGAAATATTTGAATGGAGTTCTGGAAATAAAGCTTGAGGTAATTCTGATTTAATTTTGTTAATAATTTCAGATTTTTCTTTTTCAATAAAAAAAACTGGCACTTTATTTTTTTCCAAAATCTTACTACCAAGAGTTATAAAATTATCAATAGACCAGCTTTTTTTTCTATACACATTTCCTTGAGTTAAGGAAAAACCAATATAATTATTATCTGGAAGTAATCTCCGTGCTTCTGAAATAAACTTTTCTTCTAAATTACTTACTTTAAATTTAGAAATTTTTATATTTGTATTTAGGAAACTACTAAGATTTTCAAGGTGATTTTCAGGCGAGAAATCTATTTTTTTTGTACAAAATTTATAATTATAAGTTGGTGAATAAAATTGTATATGAGGTATCTTTTTTAAGATAATTGTGTTTCTTAACTTAGATTGTAAATCAATAATTAAATCAACTTTATCTAAATTTTGTTCTTTAAACTTTTTTTTAACAAATAATATGTGCCACCATCTAAAACCAAAATAACGTAAACCTAAGTTTAGTGATTGTATATTAATATTAAATTCTTTTAGTTTTCCTTGAAAATGATTTTCATGAGCTCCTAAATAAAAAAAATCAGTTGTTTTAAAATGATTTTGAAGGCTCAATACCAAGGTGAATAACTGTATTGTGTCACCTAATCCCCCTCCTGAGTTATAAAGTAAGATTTTTTTCATCAGATAATACCTTATAAGATTACTAAAAAATATCTATCTATATGAAAAAAATAAATTACTTAGTTATCTAGGGCATAAAGAGATATATTAATATTAGATTTATGAAGAAAATATTTATTATTTTTATATTTATAAGTTTTTATTCTTCTAAATTTTAATAACTTTATTTTTGCCAAAATTACTAATTAATGTATATATATACTGGAAAGCCCTCGTGGTGAAATTGGTAGACACA
>MDTB01064902.1_pt1 | contig 14272 bp, 18 predicted proteins | sample 811161 | NCBI WGS metagenome assembly MDTB01 (sample SAMN05326650, study PRJNA326480) | marine metagenome | isolation source: seawater | place: Mediterranean Sea | collected 2009
TTTGAATATTTAATTAATTCGTTATTAAGTTTTTTCTTATTTTTTGTCAAGACATATACATTCCACCATTAACATGTATTGTTTCGCCTGTAACATATGATGCTAAATCTGAAGACAAAAAGGCAACACAATTTGATACATCTTCGGTAGTTCCCAGTTTTGCCATAGGTATCCTAGAAATTAAATTTAATTTAACTTTTTCATTGATAGCGTCTGTCATATCAGAAACTATAAATCCTGGTGACACACAATTTACCGTGATATTTTTTTTTGCATATTCGATTGCCAAACTTTTTGACATCCCAATTATACCTGATTTGGAAGCAGAATAATTTGATTGGCCAATATTTCCCGTGTGACCTACTATTGAAGTAATATTTACTACCCGTCCAAATTTATTTTTAAGCATATTTTTAATTGAATATTTAGATAATAAGAATGTAGATGTTAAATTTACATCTATAACTTTTTTCCATTCTTCGTCTTTCATTCTTAAAGATAAATTATCAACATTTACGCCTGCGTTATTTATCAAAATATCTAACCCTCCTAATTCAGAAACGACTGAGTTTATAAAATTTTCAATTTCATTATGCTCGGAAAGATTAAATTTTTTTATCTTAATTTCTGTATTATTCTTTTTTAAAGTATCAAGTTTTTCAGATTTTGTTCCAGTGGCAAAAACAGATCCACCAAGAGAAATAAACTTTTTGACTAGTGCCCCACCTATTCCTCCAGTTGCACCAGTTATTAAAATTTTTTTATTTTTAAAATTTATCATTTAAGACTTTTGATATCTTCAATTGTATTTATACTTTTAACATTGATATTTCCACTAATTCTTTTGGCTAAACCTGACAAAACCTTACCGGGTCCAATTTCAATAAACTCATTTACGCCATTGTCAACCATGAACATGAGAGTTTCTCTCCATCTAACTTTTGAATAAATTTGCTGAACTAACAACTCCTTTATTTTGTCAATTTCACTTACCGGTTCTGCTGTAACATTGCTTATTATTTCTTTTGAGAGTTTTTTAAAGTTAGTTTTCAAGATTTTATCTTTCATTTTTTGAGCAGCAATTTTCATTAATGAAGAATGAAATGGTGCGCTTACAGGTAAGAAAATTGTTTTTTTTTTATCTGATTTGAGAATTTTATTAATTTCCTCAATTGCATTTTTCTCTCCACTTAAAATTATCTGGCTATCAGAATTATCATTTGCAATTTCACAAACCCCCTTGTCTTTTATCTTCACAACATATTCTAATACCTCTTTCATTTTAAGACCTAGAACTGCTAACATTGCACCTTTACCTTCCGGTACCGCTTCTTGCATTGACTTTCCTCTCTCATGAAGAAGATATAAAGCATCCTGAAAATTCAGTGCACCAATTGAAACTAACGCACTGTATTCTCCTAAAGAATGTCCACAAAAATACTTTACATCTTTAATTTGTATTCCAAACTCTTCAGTTATTAATTTGTAAATTGAATAACTAATTGTCATAATTGCAGGTTGGGTATTTTTTGTAAGTTTTAATTGATCGTCCGGTCCTTCTAATATTATTTTTGATATTGAATAATTTAGTTTTTCGTCTGCTTCCTTAAAGATTTTTTTTACTAATTCGAAGTTTTTATACAAATCAGCACCCATACCAACTGACTGTGAACCTTGACCTGGAAACATTAGTGTTTTCATTTTAAACAAATATAAAATTTCACTATTATTACTATTGTGCAAACAAAATTTAAATAGTATAAGTCCGATCTAAAAAAAAACTATTAATTTTATTGAAAAATGGCATTTTACGAGCATACAATTGTTGGAAAACAAGACCTGAGTGACAAAGAAGTAGAGGGATTAATATCAAAATATTCTGAAATTATTGATAGATTTGGTAAGATATTAAAAACTGAAAAGTGGGGTTTAATAAACTTAGCTAATAAGATTAAAAAAAATAAAAAAGGTATTTTCGTTCATTTTAAAATGGAAAGTGAAGGAAAAGCAATTAAAGAAATTGAAAAACAATTATCTATTGACTCAAACGTAATAAGATACCTTACTGTTAGATACGATGAACTTGATTTAAAAAATGAGTATTTTGGAAGTAAAAAATAAACTGTATGAGAAGAGATAAAAAAAATAAAAAAGGTAAAAAATTTGGCTCTCAAAACAGATTATCTCTTTTTCAAAAACCTGAAATGAAGTTTGGCAGAAGCTGCCCTTTGTCTCAAAAAAACTCACCAATAGTAGATTACAAAAACATTAAACTTCTTAAAAGATATACTTCAGATACAGGAAAAATTTTACCATCAAGAATTACCTCTGTAAGCCAAAGTAAACAACGTCAACTTTCAACTGCAGTAAAAAGAGCAAAAGTTTTGGGGTTAATTTAAAATGCAAATAATTCTATTAGAAAAAATTAGAAATTTAGGTGATATCGGGCAAGTTGTGAAGGTAAAAGATGGTTATGGCAGAAATTATCTCATAAAATTTGGAAAAGCTTTAAGAGCAGACAAAAAAAATATTGATTATGTGAATAAAAAAAGACATGAAATTAATAAAAAAAATCTAGAACTAAAGAAATCAGCTAAAGAGATTTTTGAAAAAATTAAAAAGAAAGTTATTAAATTTAGTAAGGAAACTAAAGAAAATGGTGACTTATACGGAAATATAAAGCCCAAAGAAATCTCAAAATATTTTTTAGATAATTTTAAACAAACTATTCACCCATCCCAAATTGATATTAAAAAAGAAATAAATAAAATAGGTGAATTTCCGCTTACTATAAACCTACATTCTGACCTGATAGTTGAATTACGTGTTTTGGTTGAAAAAAAAACATTAAAAAAATAGATTAATTTTCCACAGTTGAAAATAAAAGTTGATAACTTTTATTTTTACAATAACGCTTTATTTAGGATAAAACAGTCAATCCTAATGGATAATTTAAAATTAAAAACTTTATCAAAAGAAAAAAAATTACCTTCAAATATTGAGGCTGAGCAAGCTTTAATTGGGTCGGTTCTTGTCAATAATGATATAATTGATGAAATATCAAATATAATAAATGAAAAAGAGTTTTATGATCCATTGCACTCAAAAATTTATGAGTTAATTCAAAAACTACATAATAAAGGCATGATCGCAAATCCGATTACTCTTAAGAATTCTTTCGAAACTGAAGATAGTCTAACTGAAGTGGGTGGTACAGAATATTTGGTAAAACTCACAAGGTTTTCTTCATCTGTCAAACAATGTATAGATTACGCAAAAATCATTCATGAAAAGTTTGTAAAAAGAGAACTTGTTAAAATTTCTGAAAATTTATCTGAAGAGTCTATGGATGACTCGCTTGAAACATCTGGTGAGGATATTATTCAAAATACTGAAAAATTATTATTTGATTTAGCTGAGAGAGGAGCGTTTAGCCAATCTTATTCTGAGTTTGGAAAAGCATTAGATTTAACTTTGGAAATGGCGACTAATGCAATGAAGAATGACCAAGGTATAGTTGGTATTCCGACGGGTCTTACTGACTTAGATGAAAGGTTGGGTGGCCTGCATAAATCAGACTTGGTTATAATTGCAGGAAGACCGTCGATGGGAAAAACAGCATTAGCAACTAATATAGCTTTTTATGCTGCTAAAAAAAATTCAGATGCAAACAGAAAATCAGTTGTCGCTTTTTTTTCGTTAGAAATGTCCTCTGAGCAGTTGTCTACTAGAATAGTTTCAGAACAATCTAGAATAAAATCAAACGATATAAGAAGAGGTAGAATAACAGATGAAGAGATGAATAGATTAATTGAGACATCTAGAAATATTCACGAATTACCAATGCTTATCGATGAGACACCAGCTATAACAATAGCTACTTTGTCAAATAGAGCTAGACGAATAAAAAGATTGCATGGTTTAGATTTGATAGTGGTTGACTATATTCAGCTAATGTCTGCAGGATCTAGAAGATATGACGGTAGAGTCCAAGAAATTTCAGAAATAACTCAAGGTTTGAAAGCCCTTGCTAAAGAATTAAACGTTCCTGTTCTTGCCTTATCTCAATTATCAAGAGCAGCTGAACAAAGAGACGACAAAAGACCTCAATTGTCTGATTTGAGGGAGTCAGGTTCAATAGAGCAAGATGCGGACGTAGTAATGTTTGTTTATAGAGAAGAATACTATTTAGAAAGAAAAGAGCCTAAGCTAGGAAGCATTGAACATGCTGAATGGCAATCGAAAATGAATGAAATACTAGGGTCAGCTGATATTATAATTGGAAAACAAAGACACGGTCCGACTGGAAATGTTAAAGTTGAATTTGAAGCTATTTACACTAAGTTTAAAGATACTCAAAAAACGTAAAAAAATTATAATTTTAAATTCTCATCATTTAAGTTATATCTGATTATAGTGATACTAAATAAATTATACAAAAACCTAATTATCACAAAACCAAAATTTACTTTATCAATTTTATTGATATTGCTTTTAACTTTTGGATACTATTCAAAAAATTTTCAATTAGATGCCTCTTCAGATACTTTGCTCCTAGAAAATGATCCCGATCTGAAATATTTAAGAGAGGTAAACAATAATTATGGAACAAAGGATTTTTTAGTTTTAACTTACAGTCATTTTCCAAATGAAGATTATAATTTCAAATCAGAAAATACAATTAAAAATATAGGTCTATTAAAAAATTCACTAGAAAATCTAAGTTGGGTAGATAGTGTAATTACAATCCTGGATGTCCCATTACTTAAAAACAACGACGACCCTTTATCAGAAAGAATAAGAAATTATAAAACTTTATCGAGTAATGATGTTGATTTAGAAAGAGGGTTTGACGAGATAATAGATAGTCCAATTTACAAAAATTTTGTTATAAGTGAAGATGGAGAAACGAGTGGAATTTTAGTTTATATAAAACCTGATTTAAAATTGGCTGAGTTTGTGAAAACTAAAAACGATTTCTTAGATAGAAAATCCAAGGGATTACTAACTGCCAATGAAAACAATAAATACAAAGCATTCTTAAAAGAATATGATCTATATAAAAAAGCCTTTAATAAGCAAAATCATCAAAATATAAATGAAATAAGAGAAATTATTGAAGTTCATCCCCCTCCAGGAAAATTCAAAAGATCTAATTCTGATATTTATCCAGTAATACATCTTGGTGGAATTCCAATGATAGCTGACGACATGATGACGTTTATAAAAAATGACATAGTGGTTTTTGGTGGTGGGGTATTTTTGTTTATCGTATTCACATTGTGGTTTGTTTTTAGAAGTTTCTTGTGGGTTTTAGTTCCTCTATTGAGTTGTTTTTTTTGCAGTTTTAATTATGATTGGTTTTTTGGGTTTAGTGGGGTGGAAAGTAACAGTTATATCATCAAATTTTATTGCATTAATGTTAATCTTAACAATGGCAATGAATATTCATATGAGTGTGAGATATTTGCAATTTAGAAAAGATAACCCTGATATTTCTAACAGTGATGCCCTGCTGTGGACTTCACAAAAAATGTTTTGGCCTATTTTGTATACTGTGCTTACAACTATTTGTGCTTTCTTGTCACTTATTTTCAGTGAAATAAAACCAATTATTGATTTTGGTTGGATGATGACAGTTGGGCTAATAGTCTCTATGTTTGTAACATTTACTTTGTTACCATCGGTTTTGAATATTTTAAGTAAGAAAAGTATTAATTATAGAGATCAAAAAAAATCAAAAATTACAACTTTTTTAGCTAATGTCTCAAAAAAAAATACAAAAACAATTTTTTCATCCGCTTTGATTATAGTGGTAATTAGTATTGTTGGAATAACTAAGCTTGAAGTAGAAAATAGTTTTATAAACTATTTTAATAAAGATACTGAAATTTATAAAGGAATGAAATTAATAGACAACAAACTTGGTGGTACCACACCATTAAATATTATAATTAAATTTCCAAAGAAAGAAGATGAAGATGGTGAAAGTGAAGATGATTGGGGTGACGAGGATGAGGATGATGCAAAATATTGGTTTACAAGGGATAAAATAGATAGAATTACAAAAGTTCACGATTATTTAGATAATTTGGAGTCTGTAGGAAAAGTAATATCTTTTGCATCAATTGTAAGAGTTGCTGAAGACTTAAATGATGGAAAAAAACTGCAAGGACTTGAGATGGGTGTTTTATACACCAAGTTGCCGGATTCCATTAAAAAGGAGGTAATTGACCCTTATATATCAATTAAAAATAATGAGGCAAGAATTGGGTTGAGGATTTTAGATTCAAAAGAAGACCTTAGAAGAAACGAATTAATAAATAAAATTAATTATGACCTGCAAAACGAAATAGGTTTAAATACGGAGGAATTTAAATTAGCGGGTGTTTTAATATTATTTAATAACCTTCTTCAAAGTTTATTTAAATCACAAATATTAACTTTGGGTGTGGTAATGGCGGGTATAACTTTAATGTTTTTAGTTCTTTTTAGAAATATTACACTTTCTTTAATTGGAGTTGTTCCTAATTTTATGGCCGCTTTTTTAATTTTAGGTATAATTGGTCTTTTAGAGATACCTTTGGATATGATGACCATCACTATTGCAGCAATAACTATAGGTATAGCTGTAGATAATAGCATTCACTATATTTACCGATTTAAAGAGGAGTTTAAAAAAACTGAGAATTATGATTTAACCGTTGATAAATGTCATAACACTGTAGGTGTAGCTATATTAAATACATCGATAACAATTGTTTTTGGATTTTCAATATTGGTACTTTCAAATTTTATTCCAACTATTTACTTTGGCGTTTTTACAGGCATAGCGATGCTTTTGGCAATGCTTTCAGTTTTAACTCTTTTGCCTAAACTGATCTTGACATTTAAGCCATTTAGAAATGATCGATAGTTTTATTTCTTTTGTAAAAGACGACATAGTACTATTTGATATTATTTTTTTTGTTTTTATAATTTATTTTGCATTTCAATGTTTTGTAAAAGGTTTTTTCTTAAGTTTGATGTCTTTTTTAAAATGGGTACTAGCATTAATTTTAACAATTATTCTAGTGCCAAAATTTGAACCTTACATTTCAGATTACATAAACAATCAATTCGTATCTGGTATAGGTTTAGGGATATTTATTTATATCATCTCACTTTTTGTGCTGATTCTTATTGGCAAGACTACGAGTAAACTTTTTGCTTATACTGGAGCAGGGTCTGTGGATAAATCTTTTGGTTTTTTCTTTGGTCTTTTTAAAGGGTATGTTTTTGCGGTCTGTTTGTTTGTAATTGTAAATTGGTTTTATTCTTATGAAAAATGGGATATGTCACTAAATAAGTCTTTTTCTTTTCCTTTAGTTGAAAAAGGAAGTAAATTATTAATTGAGGAATTTCCAAGTGGTAACGATATTAAAGAAACAAAAGAAGAAATTGAAAAAATTTAAATCTAATTCAATTAGAGAAGAATGTGGTGTCTTTGGTATCTATAATTTTAATGATGCATCTACAATAACTGCTTTGGGATTGCATGCGTTGCAACATAGAGGTCAAGAAGGTTGCGGCATTGTTTCTTTTGATGGAAAAAGTTTTCATTCAGAAAAAAGACATGGTTTGGTGGGGGATAATTTTACAAATAAAGAGATTTTAAAAAAATTACCCGGAAAATCAGCAATAGGTCATAATCGCTATTCTACAACTGGAGAAACATCTTTAAGAAATATTCAACCTTTTTTTGCTGATATTTATGGTGGTGGTATTAGTGTTGCACATAATGGGAATTTTACGAATGCATTAAAACTAAGAGAGAAGTTAGTTAAAGAAGGTGCGATTTTCAGAACTACTTCTGATACAGAAACTATAGTGCAATTAATTGCAAAGTCAAAAAGACAGAAGATGATTGATAAGGTAATTGATACTCTTTTTCAAGTTCAAGGGGGTTATGCACTTGTAATGATGAGTAACAAAAAATTAATTGGTGCACGTGATCCTTTAGGTATTAGGCCGCTAGTTTTAGGAAAATTAAGGAACTCCTTCGTTCTTGCATCAGAAACTTGTGCTTTTGATATTATTGGAGCAAATTTTATTCGTGAAATTGATAATGGAGAAATAGTTATAATTGAAAATGGTGATCTAAAAAGTATAAAACCATTCACTACAAAAAAAGCAAGGCCTTGTGTTTTTGAATATGTTTATTTTTCAAGACCCGACAGCTTTATAAATGGAAAATGTACTTATGAATATAGAAAAAATTTTGGTTATGAACTAGCAAAAGAATGTGACGATGTTGGTGATATTGTTGTTCCTGTACCAGACTCTGGTGTGCCTGCTGCAATTGGTTATAGTCAATATAAAAACAAAAGTTTTGAATTGGGACTAATCAGAAATCATTATGTTGGAAGAACTTTTATTGAACCTAAACAAAATATAAGAAGCTTTGGCGTAAAGCTAAAATTAAGTTCAAATAAATCGTCTATTGAGAATAGGTCTATTATACTAGTTGATGACTCAATTGTAAGAGGTACCACATGCTCTAAAATTGTTAAAATGCTTTATGACGGAGGTGCTAAGGAGGTACATGTAAGAATATCTTCACCACCAATAAAATTTCCAGATTTCTACGGTATTGATATGCCGTCAAAAAAAGAATTGTTGGCAGCAAATAAAAGTTTAGAACAGATGAGAAAACATATTGGAGCAGACTCACTTAAATTTTTAAGTCTAGAAGGATTATATAAAGCTATTTTTAAACAAGAAAGAAATAAAAATTATCCTCAATTAACAGATCATTATTTTACAGGAGAATATCCAATTGAGTTAGTTGATCAAAATGAAAATGAAAAAGTTGCTCAACTATCTTTATTAAGTGGTAAGTCAAGCAGTTAAATTTAATTAAGGTTTAGGAGCCTCATTTTATTATCTATTATCAAAATTTTTTCATCAGAAACAATTGGTTTTGAGAAAAAACCTCCGGCTATTTTAGAATAATTAATAATTTGGCCATTCTGAAAATCTAAAAATATTACATAACCTTTCTCAGTAGTTACAAATATAGTATTAGACAAAAATAGTATAGATGATACATCCCCAGTTTTTTCATATTTAAGTTTCTTAATTTTTGAAAATATATTTTTTGACCAAATTACTTCTCCTGTTTTTTTGTTTAAATTTATAACAAAACCCTTGTTTGAACTTAAAAATATATAGTCATTTAAAACAATTGGCAAAATTGGACTTGAGAATGGCACTTCCCAGTTTAAAGTTCCACTTAAAGCATTCATAGAAAATGTAGATAAAGAACTGCTTAAAAAAATTTCATTATCTTTTAATATTAGAGGTGAAGAAAAAAATAAATCAACCTTTTGATCCAAATTTGTATTTGTTAAATTAAATAGCCAATTTATATTTCTGTTTTTGTAATTAAGAGAGTAAATTTCTGCTCCGGAAGTTACAAAATAAACATTTTTTTTATCTTTATCCAAACTAATCCTAGTTTTTGTATCGCTTTTCAAAAAAGAGGGAAAAGTTTCTAAATCTAATTTTTGTTTTCCATTAATTTTTGAAATCACATAGAATTTGTTATCTTGATTTATCAAAAAAATATTATCATCATCTATTTTAATATCTGATTTAAATGGTACACCAAAACCTTTAGCCCAAATAATTTTTCCTACATCTTTTTTAATACTATAAAGATATCCAAAATTATCAGCGATAATCAAACTGTTAGAGGAAATTTTTATGCTTAGTTTTTTTGCTTTATTTCTAAATCTTTTTTTATAAAAATTAAATTTCCAGTTTATTTTTTTTTTTTTTAATGAGTAGCTAAACACTGTGCCAGATGGATCATAAAAATATACTACTTCATTTTCAATTAAAGGTTCAAAATCTTCATTTAAAACATCAAACTTATTTATTCCAATTTTTTTACTTTTAAAAATTATATTTTTTTTATTTGTATATAGAAGGTGTGGAACATAATTATTTGATGAAAAGTTTTTCTCTGTCCAATTTTTATTTGATTTTGCTGGTTCTACTGTAATTTTTTTAGTGTTTTGTATTTCTTTGGAAAGTCTTTTTTGTGTTGAAAAAATTATTTTGGAGTTTTTCCTAGCTTTTGCTTTTTCTAATTCATCTGATAAATCATTCCAGACATCGCTCCCTAAACCAAACGAGCAGCTATATAATAAAAAAATTAATAAAAATGAAAATTTACTTTTAACTTTATTCATTCTTTAATAAATCCATTTTCCTTCGAGTATTATCATTAAATTGATCAATTTCATTTAATAATGAGTAGTATTGTTTTGCTTTTTGTGTCTGATTAAAAGAGTAATAAAAATCACCTAGAAACTTCAATGCTTGAGATTTCCATACTGAGTCAGAGTTAATTATTGGATTTAGTAACTCAATTATTTCTTGTTCTTTATCAATCTCGGAAATATATATTGCCTTTTTTAATTTCAATAAATTTGTATCTTCTTTTTTTAAAGAATTTTTTTTTTATTATTAAATCAAAATAATCCTGAATTATTTTTTTTTCTGTAATTAAGTCTTTTTCAATTATTAAAAAAAGTGAGAGACTTGAATAAATCGAGTCTTTTTGCATTATTATATTAGTTAAAATCTCTTTTGCTTTATTATTATTCCCATTATTTAATAAAACTTTTGCTTTGATATAATCCTCTGAAATTTTAATTTTTTTAGATTCAGTGTTGCTTATATAAAAAAAAGAAACGACAAATATTATTAATAACAAGATAGTAGAATATATAAATACTTTAAAATTTCCTCTTATAAAATCAAATATTTTATTTTCTGTTTTATTTTGTTCCATTGAAATTAATATGTATTTGTATTATTTGGGAATTTTTTACTTAAAACATCTTTTTTAAATTTTTTGATAGCACCATCAATAGTTTTTTCTAAATTCAAATATTTTTTAACAAATTTTGGGTAAAATCCACTTATACCTAATAGATCATCCACTACTAATATCTGACCATCACAATGATGAGATGACCCTATTCCTATAGTTGGAATCTTGATTACATTTGTTATTTCTTTAGCAAGTTTTGAATTTACGCATTCAAGTACAATTGCAAAGGCTCCAGCCTTTTCTATTTGTTTTGCCTCATTAATTAATTTGTTTTTATCATTATTATTTAAACCTTGTGGGGAGAATGACTTTTTATGCTGGGGTGTATAACCTATATGTCCCATAACTTTGATTTTAGATTTTACTAGTTTTCTAATAATATGAAAATTTTTTCCATTACTTTCTAATTTCACTGCATTGCATTTTGTTTCATTTAAAACTCTTTTAATATTTTTTTTTGCTTCATTTAAATTTCTGTATGTATTGAAAGGCATGTCAAATACAAGAATACTCTTTTTGACTGACTCTCTGACACTCTTTCCATGAGAAATCATGGTATCTAAAGTTATTTTTTTTGTATTTTTCATTCCATAAAACGCTGTTGCAACTGAGTCTCCTACAAGGATAATGTCGCAATATCTGTCTAAAATTTTTCCTATTGGTTTTGAATAAGCCGTTAGACATACTATTTTTTTTTTAAGCTTTTTATAGTTTTTGATTTTTTTAAAAAAATTCATGACTAAATCTTTTAATTAATTTCTAAACTTTTGAGCTTATTTAATAATTCTGATTTTTTATCACAAATTTTTTGACATACCTTTTCAAATTTTTTTATCAGTTTATCAGACTCACTATAATCAGATTTCTTAATACTTAGTAAAGTTAAAAGATATAAAGCTTCTTCATTTATTGGATTTAATAAAATAACAACATTTAAATTTTGTTCCTCTAGTTCATCATTTTTTTTCTCCTTAAAGATCTTTGCTAAATAAAGATATGATAATTCACTTTTTGGATTAAAAACAATATCTTGCTCAAATTTAAACTTTGAATCGTTAAATTTTTTTTCCTTAAAAAGTTTAACACCCTCTACAAAAAAATTTTCTTTTGCTTTTATATTTGTTTCGAAACTAAATAATAAAATAAGTATATAAAAATAAATTTTTTTTGTTTTCATAAACAATTATCCATTATGTACTTAATCCAGAACAATGTATATATGTTTCTCGGGACTCATCTCTACTAGACTTTGGCTTAAAAAAATCAATTTTTTTAAAATTTTTTTTTGCTTTATTTTTGATTTCATTAAAATCTTCACCCATAAAAAGTTTTGATATTAAAACTCCATCTTTGTTTAGCCTTTCTAAAGAAAAATCCAATATATCTATACATAATTGATTGGTTCTTATAGAATCTAAACTCTTATTTCCAGTGGTATTAGAGGCCATATCCGATAAGATTAAGTCAATATTTGAGTTAAAATAATTCATTATAGCAACTTTTGTATTGTCATTTAGAAAATCTCCCTCAATAAATTTAACTCCTTTTATCTCTTCAGTTTTTTTCAAATCAATACCTAGTATTTTACAATCCATTATATTTTTTTTAATTACTTGGCACCAACCACCTGGGGCAGAACCTACGTCTAAAATATTTATACCGTTTTTTAGAAATTTAAATTTTTTATTTAATTCAATTAATTTGAATGCAGATCTTGATCTGTAACCTGAAGCTTTAGCCTTTTTAAAAAAATGATCTTGATAACTCTTGTTATCCATGAAAAGAAACTATAATATATCTTGTTGATCTTCTTCTAATTTTATTTTTTCAGTATTTTTCATATTTTTTTTGTAGTTCAAAATACTTACAGGGATTAAAATTAAATACGTCGCTAAACAGATAGTTAAGGTTTCGAAGGTAAACTGTATAATTAAAACAAAGAATAAACCAACTCCTAATAGAAGAAATATTGTCATGCTTCTATTTATAGAAATTTTTTTAAACGAGTAAGTTGGTGTTTTACTAATTAATAAAATCGCAACAAAAACCATTAGATATGGAGTTATTACTTTTAAATCTAAAAATATTGAAAAATTTGACAATTGAAGAATCAGGGGTAAAAGGATTAAACATCCTCCTGCAGGTGATGGAATACCTTGAAAAAAATTATTTTTCCAATTTTCAGCGCCTTCAAATTTTGTGATATTGAATCTAGCCAACCGTAACACACAACAAACTGAATAAAATAAAACTATTAACCATCCTATTTTTCCATATTTATTAAGTTCCCAAAAATAAATTATAAAAGCTGGAGCTATTCCAAAACTTACAAAATCCGTAAGTGAGTCAAGTTCCTTACCAAAATCAGAAGTCCCTTTTATTAATCTCGCTACTCTTCCGTCTAAACCATCTAAAATTGCTGCAACAAATAAAAATAATACTGAGAAAGTAAAATTTCCATCCATTGCAAATTTTATAGAACTTATTCCAAGACAAACACCAATTAAAGTAAGTACGCTAGGTAAAATATGTCTAGTTTTATTTACTGATACTAATTTAAAATTTTTTTTTTCATTCATCTAAATACTCGCTATTAGACTTTCCCCAGCAATAACATTTTGACCAACTTTAACCAGAGTATTTCTTTTATTAAAATAAATATCAACTCTACTTCCAAATCTTATCATGCCTACTCTTTCTCCTTGAGAGATTTTTTGATTTTTTTCAACTTGAGTAACTATTCTTCTAGCTATAAGTCCTGCAATTTGCACAATAATTATATTTTCATTTGATTTTGTATCTTTAATTTTAAAATAATTTCTCTCGTTTTGTTCACTCGCTTTGTCTAATGATGCATTTAAAAACTTACCAGGTTTATAAAATATTTCCTCTATCTCACCTTTCACGGGAGATCTATTTACGTGGCAATCAAAAATATTCATGAATATACTTACTCTAGTAAACTTTTCATTATCCAAACCTAATTCAATCGGCCCATTAACCTCATTTATTGATGAGATCCTTCCATCAGCAGGACTTACCAGGTAATTCTCATCCTCTATAATCACTCTTTCAGGATCTCTAAAAAAATAATAAACCCAAATAGTGATAAAAATAAAAATTATCCCAAAAAAGCCAGATATTGATAATAAAATAAGTGTTATTATTGAGGAAATAATTAAAAATTTATATCCTTCTGGGTGAACTTTAGGAAATATTTTTTCAAACATCATAACTTATAATTTACTAATCATGGGTTAATATGTATAAAAATCTTAAATTATCAATTTAAATTTATATTATGGCAAAAATAAAAGTCAAAAATCCAGTAGTAGAGCTAGATGGCGATGAAATGACCCGTATTATTTGGTCTTTTATTAAGAAAAA
>MDTB01082143.1_pt1 | contig 14272 bp, 16 predicted proteins | sample 811161 | NCBI WGS metagenome assembly MDTB01 (sample SAMN05326650, study PRJNA326480) | marine metagenome | isolation source: seawater | place: Mediterranean Sea | collected 2009
AAAAATGAATCATTAATTATCAAATGTACTACATAATTTCTTTAGATATTCATAAGAATATATACCATCGCTATGTCCGTCTTCCCAAAACGGACGGATAGCATAATACCCAACTGGTTGGAATCCCTTAATGCGATAACTTCTTTCATTCATTATCTGAGGAGGCCCTTTATAAATATTTCCAAAAACATCAGTTTCACCAGCACAATTTGCACAGGGGCAATTATCCCTCAGCGATTTTAGAGGAAGAGCATTTTCTGAACCATCACCCCACTGAAGTAGCAAGAGGTCATTTAATGCTTCATACTCTTTTAGCTCTATTTTAGACATTATTTAATTAACATCAACTTTTTTGTTTTTATTGAGTTATGCGCCTTAAGAACAGAAAAGTAAATACCGCTTGGGTTTTGGTTTGAATTCCAATTAAAAAGATGCCTTCCTGTTTCCATTTTCTCATTAAAGATTGTTTGAACTTTCTTTCCTGTAATATCCACAATGAACAAAGATGTGTTTATGTTACTTGAATTTATAAATACTTCAATGGTTGCAGTAGAGTTAAATGGATTAGGATATACTGATCCAAGTTCAAAATGTTCTGGAGCCCTTTCTCCAATTGCGTTTTTAAGCAATGGGATTCCAGTATTATAAAATTCAAATTCTCCATCACTTATGAAGATTGTATGTGGGGGGAAATAAAAAGCAGGCTTAATTAATATTGAATTAAATGATCCAACGATTGAAGAATCAGTTACACTTTCAATCTCTAGTTCACCTTGTAATCCAAGGTATAAACTGCTAGAGAATGTGGAAAATAAATCACTAAATATATCTGTAGAATCATCGTTTGCGGAGGTATCAGTAAATGTGTTAAATAATTCTTCTACGAACGAAGAATCTAATCCAGGCATGAAAACAACTAGTGTTTCAAGACTAAGTGGATTATCCTCGTCGCCTTCACCGGGAATATTCCAAGTTCGAGGTTGTACCGGGAAAGTTGTATCCTGAAGAGCTGCTAAAAACAAATCAAATTCGTTTTCATTCTGCTGAGTTATTGATGCAATTAAAAAGCTAGAGCTGTCTCCGCTATTTTGATTAAGGCTGAACCCTGAGGTTGTCGAGTCTTGAAGGGTAGAGGTAAATAAGCCATTTTCAGTCCCGCTGTATTCAAAGAGTACTTGCCCTTGGTACGTATTTTGGGAATGCAAAATACAAAGGAGTAAGAAGAATAACTTTTTCAAATTATTATTTCAAATGAGGCATTGGAATGCCATTACCTAGAATTCATATCCAAATGATATACCTGCATCCATCCAATAGGTACTACCGCCTTCTTCTTTCTGAACAATATTGGCTCTTGATGTAAGACGCATTTCAAGAGATTCAATTATTTCCTCAAGATCTTCTATAAAATCACTATCTTCAAAGCTATTGATTAGTATGGACCCTAATGGGAGGTCAATACTTCCTCCACCTATGAAACCAGTACCTGCATGATAAATACCGGTACATGCAGTAAGACTTACGCTTGTTTCGCCTATAAAAAGTCCTGGTGAAACGCCAATTTGGTAAGCAAAGCCATCGAACTGCACATTTGCTTCTTGGTCTTGCTTAGTAAACTTATAGTGGGCTATTTCAAATATTCCGTTCATGAAAAAATCACTAAAAAACAAACCATATGGACTACCAATAGATAATCCAATTACCGGACTTACTTTATTATAATAATTATCTGAAAGAGATTCTGACCTTATGAGCGGGTAGCCAGTATACATATTAACACTCCAATTTGGAACTAGTACATACTCTACTTCGTAATCTTCATAATCTTTATAATTGTTGTCTTGGATCAGCCCAGGTTCAAAATACTGTCCATCCGCGTAAAGGATTAATGCTTTATTATTTGCAACAAGTAGCTTGCCATCATAAAGTTTTAAAGAATCAACATTTTCCATACGAATTTCCTCAGGGAATGTAAGGCCCATCGGAGTAATAAAAATTGAATTCTCATTCACATTTGTAACATCTCCTTCAATAGTAGTTCCATCATTGAAAATGATAACGCCTCCAACCGGGAAAAGAAAATTACTTAATAGAATTGTAACAAAAATAACTCTCATATGTATTAGCTCCACTAATTATTAAAAGTTAGGAAATAATCCCATATAAAGTCCTACTCCAAAACTACTCACAAAAGAAATAGATTTATTAGGAATTGAGTAAAAGTGATAGTGGGCCCACAGGGATTCGAACCCCGAACCAACAGATTATGAGTCTGCTGCTCTAACCGTTGAGCTATGGGCCCAAGATCTAATTCTATCGTCAAGAAACGGCTGCAAATGTACTTCCCAATTTAATGTTTAGCAACCAGTTCAACTCCATCTGAATAAATTTTACAACATTATGGGAAAATACTTCATGCATTTCTTTTATGGTTGTCATTTAAAATATGTATTTTAATATTCATTGTTTAAACCAGATGAAAAATTCAAAAAATAAAAACTTTGTTTGTAAGGGTATAAATAGTGCCCTTGCTATTCTTGAATCAAATCGTTTTAATATTTTGAAGATAAATATTTTAAATGATGGTATAGCAGCTAGGGAGCCGAGAGTAAAAAATCTTGTGGGAAAACATCGTGTATCTCAACTCGATAAAGATCAGTTTTATAAGAAATATAGTGAACGAAGAACACAAGGTATAGTTGTAGAATTTTCTGGGGCATTAATTGAAAATAGGTTACCAAATTTCAAAAAGAAATCAAATGTATGCTTATTAGCACTGGACCAAATAGAGGATCCTCAAAATTTTGGACAGATAATTAGGACTGCTGATTGCGCAGGGATAGACGGGATTATTTTCCCACAACATAATTCTGCTCCAATAACTCAGACGGTGTTGCAAGTAAGCCAAGGTGCTTTTGTGAACATGCCTTTGTACCAAATAACTAATTTGAGTCAGGGGTTTAAGGATTTAAAAAAAAATGACTTTTGGATCGTTGGATTAGAAAACAGTATTGATGCAAGATCTTGGTATAAAATCGATTATACTGGTAAAACAGTAATTGTAGTTGGGAGTGAGGGGAAAGGTTTAAGACAAAAAACAATAAAAAATTGTGACTTCAAAGCTACCATACCCATGAAAGGAAAAATTAACTCTCTAAATGTGAGTGCTGCAGTTTCAGCTATATTATTTGAAAGACAAAGGCAACTAAATAAGGATTAAAAATGGCATCAACTCATGATTATGAAATTGATTCAAGAAATAACAATATTCAGATATACATAGATGGTGAATTTTTCTCTCGTGCGGAAGCAAAGATATCTGTCATGGATAGTGGGTATCTTTTAGGGGATGGAGTCTGGGAGGGCATAAGACTTTATAATAACCACTTGATTCATTTAGAAAAGCACTTAGAACGATTGTACGAGGGTGCAGAAATGATTCAAATGAATATTGGTATTTCAAAAAGTGAAATGAGATCAGCGCTGGAGCAAACATTGCAGACGAATAAAATGATTTCTGATGTCCATATTCGTTTGATAGTATCTCGAGGGATTAAGTCCACACCATACCAGCATCCAAAGGTAACTATTGGCAACCCAACTATTGTAATTATCCCTGAGTATAAAAAACCAAGTCCTGGATTAAAGGTTGAAGGTATTACGTTAGGCACGGTTAGTACGATCAGGAATAACTTAACTCAGGACCCTAGAGTCAACTCTTTAAGTAAACATAATTGTATTGCAGCTTGCATAGAGGCAGACAAAATGGGTGTTGATGAGGGACTTATGCTTGACCCTAATGGGTATGTTTCCACATGCAATTCAACAAACTTTTTTATGATTACAGGCAATGAAGTATGGACCTCAAATGGCCAACATTGTTTAAATGGTGTTACAAGATACAGTGTTATTGATATCTGTAAAAAGAAAGAAATTGTAATCAAAGAAAAAGAATTTTCAGTAAATGATGTTCATGGAGCAGATGAAGTATTTGTGACAGGAACATTTGCTGGGATCATACCGGTTAGATCCGTAGATGGTAATACTATAGGGGATGGAATTAGAGGTCCACTTACAGAAAAATTACAGACATGGTATGAAATGGACATAGAGACTGTATCAACTAATAAATGAATAAAAATATTATTGCCATGTGGTCAGGGCCTAGAAATCTTTCAACAGCTATGATGAGATCATTTGAAAATCGAAAAGATACAGCAGTCCTAGATGAACCATTTTATGCTCACTATTTATCGATCACAGGGCTCAATCACCCAGGTAGAGACCAAATATTAGATTTTCAAAGTACGAATTGGAATGAAGTTGTAGAAAAATGCACAAATCCAAATTTTCAAGAAAAAATTCTATCGTACCAAAAACATATGGCGCAACATAATTTACGAGGCTTTGATATAAGCTGGATAAAAGATGTCCAAAATTGTATCCTAATAAGGGATCCTAAACATGTAATTGCTAGCTATGAAAATAAATATCCTGTTCAAGATGAACTTTATTTAGGTTATATACAGCAGGCTGAAATCATTGAATTTCTTGAAAAAGAGAATAGTGCGACTCCACCAATCATAGATGCAGATGATATCTTAAAAAACCCAGAACCAATGATGAAAAAGTTGTGCAAGGTTTTGGATATTGTTTTCTATCCATCGATGCTTTCCTGGCCTAAAGGAGCTAGGGACTCTGATGGGGTATGGGGGCCATATTGGTATGAAGGAGTTTATGATTCAACTGGGTTCAAGCCATACACTGATAAGGTAGTAAACTTCAATGATAATCTCACTGATATTTATGAGAGTTGTAATGAGTACTACGATAGTTTTTACAAGAGAAGAATAAAGCTTTAGATTTTTGGAAAAAATTTTAGTTTATATATTTTTTAGTTTAGTAATAACGGTACCATTCTTTTATCGAATTATAAGACTGGGGAAGGTTTCATGGTTTGTTAGAGAGAATAACCTCAAAGCAAATAGTGATTTTATAAAAGCAGAGAGGTTAAGATTTTTCCAGATAAACATTGGCTACTTATACTTTTTAGTTCATGGCTCAATGGTCTGGGGTTGGTTAAATATTATTACTTTTGCAATTATTTCATTTTTTATTGGTATTGTTATGGAAATTATTGGGACAAAAACGGGGTTAATTTTTGGAGGTAAATATAAATTTGATCTGAAGTTATCACCAGGCCCTTCTATCTCTAGTATACCGTTGATTATCCCCTTATCTTGGTCAGGCTTGATATACATGAGTTTAAACTATTGTGACCTTGTCCTAGGAGGATCTTTTTATCTTTCGTCCAATCAAAATATTATACTATTACTTTTTCCAAGCATTTTGATGGTATTACTTGATCTTGTTCTTGATCCAATAGCAGTAGATGAAAAACGATGGAAGTGGAATAAACCGGGGGCATATTATGGAGTTCCTTTTTTGAACTTTGTTGGCTGGTTATTCACAACCCTTTTGATACTTTTTACTTTTAAACTTTTTAAATCTGATTTTAAGATTGATAAAGAAATAAACTTCTTCTTTATGTATTCACCAGGAATCTTGTTTTGTGTGTTACCAGCGATTGCATCAAGACCTTGCTTTGAGAGAGGATTAAAGATCCCGGGATTGATAGGCCTTGTTTTTTCAATTGGATTAGCTTTTGTGGTGGTTGTGTCAAATAATTAAAGTGCTTGTAAATAAAAACGCGCCGTTTAAAGACGCGTTTCTATTTTTTGAAGCTGACCTCACAACGGCAGCATCGTGGATTTATTTTGCTGATTTATTGGAGGTCAGCAAAGTACTTGAATTAGACAACTGATCACCTCCCTTTTAGTTTAGTTAAAGAAGAATTCCACTATAAAATGTTAAAATTGAAAACCCATGTAAGTCAAAATAAAAATACTAGTTTGGTGGTGTTGTGGATGAGGTTACAACTTTCTTGATATTCTTTTTATTTCGCTTTTTATGAGATCAATTTCATCAATTGATAATTCCTCGCCCACTAAAGTTGCCTTTTCGTCCCATACTAAAGACCAGCTTTCATACCTGGAAGTAAGTTCTTTTATCCTTTCTATATCTAAAATCTTTTCTTCAATCGTATCATTAATTTTCTTTTTCTTAATAAAATTAGTTAGTCTTAATCTTTTTTTACCATCAGGATAGATTTCTTTTTCTTTGGCAAGTTCAAATATCGTATGGTCATCTACTATATTTTCATACCTTTGTAATTCATCCAACAAAACTAATCCGGGTTCTGTAGGTTCAACATCAGGGACATATTCAATATATGGTATAAAACTTAACCTCTTGATTATACCTTTTTTTACTTTAGATAAATTAATCCTTTGTTCTGGTGCGGGTTTGCTTTGATTTAAAATGCTACCACAACCAGAAATGGACATGTTGATACACAGCAATAGTAATATCTGTTTCAACTAGTTACCATATTTTTAGAGAAACAGATACACTACATCAATAAACATCTGATGAATGTATGATTCAAGTAGAACTCCGCATTTGTAAGCCATATTATGGCTTGGAAAAGTTTAAGTCTTATAAATTATTTAAAGCAAGATATAACTAAACTTTATTAAATCTATAAATAATTAGATTTAGAAAAATTATACAATATAAAATTTATATAAAGTTTCTGTTTAAAATACATTCAGCATAATTTGATTGATGAAAAAATATATCTTAATTGGAGTTATAATCATGGAATCTTGTAGTCAAGAAATTCATCCGCCAGAAGCAATAAAAAAACCTCATAAGATGGTTAATCACGGGTACGAACGTGGAGATAACTATTATTGGATGCGACTCACAGATGCCCAGAAGGCAACAAAACCCTATGATGATCAGACAAAAAAAGTACTTGATTACATAAATGCAGAAAATAATTATACAAAGGACAAGCTTTCTGATACTGAAGATCTTCAGGATGAGATATTCGATGAAATAGTCAGTAGGATAAAAAAAGACGATCAAACTGTGCCCTACCTCATGAATGGATACTATTATTATTCTAGATATGAAAGAGGCAAGGAATATGCCATATATTGTCGAAAAAAAGGTTCTCTTGATTCAAGTGAAGAAATCATTCTCAATGGAAACGAACTCTCCAAAGGGAATGACTACTTTTCTATAGGAAGAAGGATCATAAGCCCTAATAATGAATGGTTGGCATATACGATAGACACTGTTGGTAGAACCATGTACTCGCTTTACTTTAAAAATCTATTCACCCAAAAAACTTTGAACTATTCAATAACCAATGTTGAATCAAACATTGCGTGGGCTAATGATAGTAAAACCATTTACTATACATCTCAGAACGATATCACATTAAATCCTGAAAAAGTTTATAGGCATGTTTTAGGTTCAGATACTAAACAGGACCAACTAGTTTACTATGAAAAAGATGGTGGTTATTGGTCTGGTGTTTATAGGTCAAAATCTGGTGACTTTATTATTATATATAGCGAAGGTCACTCATCGAGTGATTATCAAATTCTAAGTTCGGATGATTTGAAGGGCGATTTTAAAAACTTTACAAAAAGACAAAAGAATCATAAATATTCAATTGCTCATTTTGAAGATAAATTTTATGTCCTCACAAATTTAGATGCTCCGAATAATCGCTTAATGGAAACATCTTCCTCTAAAACAAATCAATCATATTGGGAAGAAGTAATTGCTCATAGAAACAAAGAACAAATCTTAGAAATGGAGGTCTTTTCACATCATTTGGTTTTGAATGAAAGAATTGACGGGTTAAGTGTCTTAAGAATTTTTATGAGCAACTTTGAGGAGGATTATTATGTTCAGTTTGATGAAAAAACCTTTTCATCATGGATTTCAAGAAATAGAGAATTTGACACAAATATTTTGAGGTATGTATACACATCCATGACAATGCCTTACTCCACATATGATTATAATATGGATAAGAAAGAAAAAGTTCTATTAAAGAGGCAAGAAGTGATTGGCGGTTATTCTTTCCAAGAATATCAATCTGAAAGAATATATGCAGAATCTAGAGATGGGAAGAAAATACCTATTTCGCTTGTATATAAAAAATCACTTAGAAATCTAAAGGCTCCTCAAAACCTAATTCTATATGGGTATGGAGCCTATGGAAGTACAGAGGATCCTTATTTTAGTTCCACTCGATTAAGTATGTTAGATAGAGGATTTATTTTTGCCATTGCAAATATAAGAGGGAGTCAAATATATGGTCGTCAATCATATGATGATGGAAAACTCCTAAAAAAGAAGAACACATTCTATGATTTTATTGATGCTGGAAAATTTTTAATTAATGAAAAATATACTGATAAGGAACATTTGTTTTGCTACGGAGGAAGTGCCGGAGGATTATTAATTGGTGCAGTTATAAATATGGAACCTGATATGTGGAAAGGAGCAATTGCATCTGTTCCTTTTGTGGATGTAGTAACAACTGGACTTGATCCAACAATACCTCTTACAACCTATGAGTGGGTGGAATGGGGTGACCCAAGAGAAAAAGAATTTTATGAATATATGCTTTCATATTCACCATATGATCAGGTTAGTAATAAGGAATATCCTAACCTGCTTGTAACGGCCGGTTTTTTTGATTCGAGTGTTCAATATTGGGAACCACTGAAATGGGTAGCGAAACTCAGAGATAATTGGGAAGGAGAAAATGAACTTTTTTTACACATGAACATGGATGCAGGTCACTATGGGAAGTCTGGTAGATTTAGAAGGTATAGAGAATATGCGTTAGAATATGCGTTTTTATTGAGTCTCTCCGAAGATTAAAAAACTATATCACAATAAATGAGAGTTCTTTGTGATGAAGACAATCTCAGTAATTACGACTTTTAAAACTCCAGCTACTGGAATGGCAAATAACATTCCAAGAGGTCCAATTAAAGTCCCCCCAATCAAGAGAACAAGCATTACTGCCATTGGATGAAGACCGACACTCTCACCAACAACAAGTGGCGTAATAAAATTGTTATCTATCTGTTGAACAATAATAAACATGATAATAATGTCTAAAACATAAAAAGGTGATGGTATCGCACCAAATATTTGATGATTCAATGCAACCTCGTTTCCTATATTATTCATTAAAGCAATTAAAATTGCTGGGATCATGCCTATAAATGGACCAACCATTGGAATCAGGTTCGCGAGTCCTGCTATGATACCAATGAAAACAGCTAAGGTAATATTCGCACCCAACTGATTTAATATAAAAAGTCCAAGAATTGATAAGATTGCCACACTGCTAGCTGCCAGGATCTGACCTCGAAGATATTTTGATATCTGTAGTTCAATGTTATAAATCATTCGAAGCCCAACTTCGAGATACTTGTTTGGCATAAACCGAACTAAGGAGCGTTTAAAATCATGATACTCAATTAATAATATAATTGTAAATATCAGTACCATGAATGCAATAAAGAAAAGATTCCCAGCTGATCCTAGAATAGATAAAATGCTTTGAAAAACACCAACCATTAGGTTTTTTGCCATTAGAATTACTTTTTCACTTTCAGGGATTAAATTGGCTATAAAATCAGGTAATGCTTCTCTTGTGTTTGAAGAAAGGTTTTCAATACTATTTGCAAAATCATCGCGCTGAATTTTTCTTGTAAATAATTTTATTTGGGAACCAAGGTTTGATATAAAACTTCCAATGAAAACAACTCCTGCCAATATTGTTGTTGATAAGATTAAAAAAACACCTAATGCTCTAGAGCGAGTATATCTTTCTATGCTATCAACACCTTGCAAAAAAATCGTAGTAAAAAGAAAGGAAAAGATCAACATTCCTATTATTGAAGAAAGGAAAGGAAGAATTTCCAGGGCAAGAAGTCCAATTATTATGAATAATAATAATCTGTAAATTTTTTGAAGGGGGTCCATCAATGGTTTGGTTTTGCTAATTCTTGATTAGTTCTTCGTAATCTTTCTCCAAGGACTCTAGATAAGTTCAATAAAATTTTATTACCTAATTCTGGTGATCTTTTCATAAGAGTTAAAAGGTCCGTTCTGAAAAATCCGATAAGTCTAGAGGGGATTTTAGCTACCGCAGAAGCAGATCGTGGTTCTTCATCAAGCAATGCTAACTCACCAAAAAAATCTCCAGATTCTAAAGTTGCAAAGATTGTTTCTGAGTCAGGATCAATTATTGATACTTGTCCATCAAGTATGACATACATTCCTTCTGCAGGAGAAAGTTTTTTGAATACATCTTCACCTTTTTTGTATGTTCGTTCATGTGTTAAGCGCGCAACTTCGGACAATTCTTTTTCTGTAAGGTTTTCAAAAATAGGGACACTCTCCAATACTTTTAGTACTGGATTGCGATCATTTCCCTTTTTGAAATAGTTATGATAAAGTGCTTTCATATTCTTTAAAAAGACACAAACGAATTAGCAATGATGATTTCAACAAGTATGAAATACAAACCAATAATGACCTTTTCCCACATTTTCGAATTATTAATCCAGAGCCAATAAGTAAACAATATCCCATTGTATAGGAATACCCATAAAGAAGCAATGCCCCATGAAAATTGAAAATCCCTTATGAAAAGAATAAGAAATAGGATTCCCAATCCAATTGCAAAAAGAACAAACTCTGTGATATAATGAATTAAAACTGATCTTTTTTCTTCATTCATAATAATCTTCTATATCCATTTTTAATATGAAAAAAGACCCTGTTCATCAGGGCCTCAGAAGTAAAACATATTAATGATTTAATTTAAACGTTCTAATATATCTCGCATTCGCTCCACCAACTGTCACCGCATTCACATTCATTTCCTTCTCTGTCCCAACATTCCTTATCAATGTGCCATTCCATTATTTTACCATCAAGTGTTTTATTATCATAGAAATACTTTGTTGCAATAACTCCGTTATCATACCAGTATGTCCATAAACTATCTTTTTGACCACTGCGATAAGCTCCCTCTAGCCTTTTTATTCCATTTTCATAATAAAAAGTCCAGATCCCCTCTCTTAAACCATTTTCAAAAGTTCCAGTCATTGATTTCCCGCCAGTGAAATGGAATACTTCTTGTTTAATTAATTCTAAGCCATTTTCAGTATCTTTATGATAGGAAATGCTACTAATGTTCCCATTATTATAGGTTTCTAAGGTTCGAGACGTATCGCTACTATATATTTTGGAGGTATTTGTTGAATCACTACCAAAAGTAAATGTGAAAATAAATAAGAAGAGGGCTAGATATTTTTTCATTAAGTATGTGTTTTGTATTACATAATCTACAAAGGCATCAGCATTAATAAAACCAACACCTTAAACATGAGAAAATTGATACTTGTTTCAAACTTAAGATCAACGATATCATGTTTATCAAACATTGATTAATTTATTAAGTGAAGCTCTTAATTATTGCATTAATTACTTTTCTTGCAAGGAAAGGTTTTATCACGATACCAAATTTCAAATGGTTTTCAGATTACAAAAACAAAGATAAAAACCTTAAGAGTAAATAAAATTATAACAAAGGATCCAAAATGAAGACATACATGCAAGGACTGCTTACCGGGTTTTTATTGTGCACTACTGCTATTTTATTAATGGGAGCGGGCTATGATAAATTAGAGGTAGGTAGATATGAATATTACATAAGCAGCGATGACATTACAAAAAAACACTATTCAAGAATCTTTGATACTACAACGGGAGTTGTTTACCATAAACAATTTACTCCAGGTGGAGAGCAGATTGACATTCAATGGGTTAATGGAGAGCGTGTTGAGAGGAGGCACTTTAGACCGGACTTATCTATATGGAAAAGTGACAATTGGGATGATTATGAAAAAGCTTATAGGGAGAACAGGAATCTAAATTTTTAATTACTGTACTTTTAAGGTCGTTGAATTGTTTAAAATTAGGCAGAGGGGAATGTGGCTGATTGACAGAGGTAAGGATAAACAAACCCCTCTACCTACCCAAGGTTTAATCCCAATTTAAATAATATGCTCTAATTATATAGTGATTCAAAACACACGAGTGATTTGGTTCACATTTATAAATGCAAAAGTAAATTAACTATAAATTCGACATCACTTGTGTTTATTTCACCATCCTTATTTGTATCGAATCTAAATAGATGATATAGGTCCATAGGATTAGTTGTTTCATCAATACTATCAATAATGTGAATCATGTCTATTATGTTTAGATTGTTATCAAGATTAATATCTCCAGATAATAAATCCATTGAGAAAGCCCAATCACTTTTTCTTACTTTATAAACCTTATGTGGATTTGGGAATTGAATTTCTAAGACAACAGCTTTATCAATAGTTACTTCAGTTATTAATGCTCCACGATTATTGATTGAACCCCAATTTATCAGCGTATTATCATTAGGTAATCTTTGGACACTCCCCATACTAAATCCTACGATGCTATCTGGATGTGTATATTCCCAAACAAGTTCTGCAGTTTTCTCTTCTTCATCAATTTGGTATTCTATGGCTCTTGAAATAGGAGGGCTATGTGTTACCCCATTATCAAATAAGGATATATTCCCATTTTCTAATCTTCTCACGTCATGTTGCATTCTAAATCCCTGTTTAGGATCATTTATAAAATTGAATTGATTCAATGGCCCACCGACATGCCACATAACTTCGCCACTTTGTAAATCTATTTTTAAGATTTCGTTACTTGATCTATTTGAAACCAATATTTGATTATTCCCATCCCATTCTATACTATTCCCATGCATCCATTCAATGGCATTGCTCTCGAGATTTAAATTTGTATATTGTGAAATATCTAAATGGTCCCAAGCATTCCATTCAAATATTAAATCATGGTCCATATCAAACATTTGGATAACTAAAATTCCAGTTATCCATGCAACGGATTGACCTCCATCTACGATCGTACTCATATCAACAAAACTCGAATCGTATGCTTGCAATAGATAGCTCCCGTCATCTAGAATTTGAATATCATGGTAGTCGGCAACATGAGATCCCTCACACCTTAAAGTATCAACCTCCTTCATCATTTGGTTTGCCAATATCCAAGACCCCTCGAGTTTATCATAATAAGATAAATAGTTTCTGTTAACCTTAAAGTCCAAACCCATATGGTTGGAGCGTACATGCCATTGCACATCTAAATTAGAATCAATAATAGCCATGAATCTGTTTTGCTCAGACATTGTATGTAAGAATAAAGAGCTGGATTGAGGGTTGTCTAAGTGCAAAACTTCAAAATCAGGATAGTTTTGAGATTGTAAAAAGCCTAAAAAAACTAGTAGTAAAGACATTTTAATCATCTCAAAATCTATAAGAATCGTTATTAAAACAAAAAATTAATTGAAATGAATTATAAAATTGAATTCCATTTAATCAATTCTTTAATAAGGGAACAAATTTCATTTTCTAACATATAAGATTTACCAACCCTTAATAGGATGGTGGGAGTAAAGTAAAACTCCAAAAAAGATGATTGGGGCAGACTTTTTAGGATTATCCTTCAATATAGTAAAACAATTTTTAAGAATAGTCTTCGATGAATTGTAAGCATTCTAAATGGAATTACTGGTCTTTTCTATCAATTAAATGGCCTACTAATCTTTTACCCTGGATTCCTTTACCTCCTTTAATGGTAACTTTTGCGAATGACGAGACGCAACGAGAACACCATCCAATTTTATTTTTTAATGGAGTCTTTTCCCATGCTTAAGTGAACTCATCAAATAATCGTTTTGCTTTTGATTGGTGTATATTTTCAGGTAATACAACTAATTCATTCACTACTAAATCTCCTGCTATTTAATTTCATCACTATTTTAGTAATACCATTTTCCTCGTTTGCCTGAACTTTCCAGCTTGTATTTTATAAATATACATCCCAGATGGAACTTGGATACCAAAACTATTGGTAGCATTCCATTGAACTGATTTGTAACCTGGAGATTCACTGGTGTTAACCAGATTATTTACCACGTTACCAAGCATATCATAAACTGTTATGTCTACAAATGATTCCTTTGATAGATCATAGCGTATAGTAGTAACAGGGTTAAATGGGTTCGGATAATTAGGATACAACACAAATTGTTCTGGTATGTTGATTGAAGAGACTCCCATAAGCTGTAGACTATGATATTCTACGTTCCCATCATAGTCCACATCTGAAAGACGATAGTCGTAGGACTCATTCTCTTGCACGGTATTATCTGTAAAGGTGTAAATAGTTTGATGAG
>MDTB01058476.1_pt1 | contig 14270 bp, 11 predicted proteins | sample 811161 | NCBI WGS metagenome assembly MDTB01 (sample SAMN05326650, study PRJNA326480) | marine metagenome | isolation source: seawater | place: Mediterranean Sea | collected 2009
ATAGTTAATAATCTAATAACATTAATTTGTAATATTATTTCCACTAAACTATATATACTGATATTATTAAACAAATGAAAAAAACGGCTCTTATAACAGGAATATCTGGTCAAGATGGTGCTTATCTGGCTCAATTTCTACTTAAAAAAAATTACAAGGTTATTGGAACTAACAAAAAAAAATCATCAAGTTACTGGAGACTTACTAAACTCAAAATTAGAAATAGGATTATTATTGAAAAAATGAATTTAGGAAAAAAAAATGATATTAATCGAATTTTTAATAAATATAAGATTCATGAAGTGTATAATTTAGCAGCTCAATCTTTTGTTAATACCTCATTTTATAGTCCATTAAAAACGTCAAATATAACTGGGTTAGGTGTTTTAAGAATTTTAGAGGTAATTAAGGAAAAAGATCCAAGTATAAAATTTTATCAAGCTTCATCATCAGAGATGTTTGGAAATGATAAGTCCAAAACACAATCAGAAAATACAAGATTTAATCCTCAAAGCCCATATGCAATAAGCAAGTTGTTTGGTCACTACATAACAAGAAATTATAGAAAAGCTTATAATTTATTTGCAGTATCTGGCATACTATTTAATCACGAGTCTCCACTTAGAGGAGATGAATTTGTAACAAAAAAAATTATATCTGGTCTTATAAAAATAATTAATAAAGATCTTGATTTTATACTTTTAGGGAATATTCACTCAAAAAGAGACTGGGGATATGCAAAGGAATATGTTGTTCAAATGTGGAAAATGCTTCAGCAAAAAAATGCTCAAGATTTTGTCATTGCCACTGGTCAATCTCACTCAATTAAAGAATTTATTGATTTATCAGCTAAATATTTAAAAATGAGTGTGGAATGGAGAGGAAAGGGACTAAATCAAAAATTAATTGATAAAAAAAATAAAAAAATAATTATAAAGATCGACAGGGAACTATTCAGACCTTCAGAAGTAGACCATTTAAAAGGAAATATACGAAAGGCTTCAAAAATTATGAAATGGAAACCAAAAACAACTTTTAAAAGGTTGGTTAAACTTATGATAAATGAAGAAATGAAATTATACAAAAAAACTAACTAAAAATTCCATATTTAAAGATACAGTAAATTCCTATAAAAGCATCTTTTAGTTTAATCTTTTTTCCCTCCTCATAAGATCTTCCTTCATAAGATATTGGTACTTCATAAAATACAAATTTTTTCTTTGCTAGCTTTATAGTTATTTCAGGCTCAATTCCAAAAGACTTTTCCTCAATTTTTATACTCTTTAAAGCCTTAATACTTATAAGTTTATAACCAGATTCCATGTCGGACATATTTAAATTTGTAAATATATTTGTCATTAAAGTTAATATTTTATTTGCTAAGTAATGCCAAAAAAAATGTAATCTAACGTAATCTCCTCCCATAAATCTTGAGCCGTAGACTACATCTGCATCACAATTTAAAGCAGGTGTAAAAAGTTTTGTGTAATCTTCTGGGTTATATTCTAAATCAGCATCTTGAATTAAAATAAAATCTCCAGTTGCTCTATGAATCGCTTTATTTACCGCAAATCCTTTTCCTCTATTTATATTTTCATCAATCAAAACATCAATTAAGTTTTTGTTATTTTTTAATAATTCTTTAGTTCCATCAGTTGAGCCATCATCTGAGACTATCACCTCTAATTTAAAATTTTTTTTTTGCGCATTTACTCTTTTTAAAACTTCTAAAATATAAGTTTTTTCATTGTAAACAGGAATTATTATTGAAAATTTCATAAATTTAATTTTTATAATATAGCTTATAATTATTTAATATTTTTGAGAAACTAATACCATTATGTTTAACATGTGTACATGGTGAATTACTATACATACAAAGTTCACCTTTGCTAAAAAAGTAGTAACCACCCTCTTCAAGTTTAATTTTTTCAAATTTTGAAGGTTTGGTCTGATTATAATCCTCTAAACTATAAATTTGAGGCATTAGATTTCTAGTGCTATTCTCTTCAGAAACTCTAATTAAGTTTTTAGAAGTAAATGCAAAAATTGATATTATAAAACAATACTTAATTATATTTTTTATTAAGTTAAAATTTTTTTTTAAATCATAGTGTTTAAGAATTAAATAAGCAATATATGAAAATAAAATACCTAAAAAAGATGATCCATACCTATAAAGTGGAAATTTTATAAACCACACAGTCACTATAAGAAACAAAAAAAATAAAATTATTAAATCTTGAGCAGAAAGAGTTTCCTTCTCTTTTTTTTTTATTGAATTTTTATTTATTGATAAAATTATAACTAATAAAATTAAAAAAATAAGAAAAGGAAGAAATTTTTCAATTAGTACTTTAAAGTGATTTTTATACCAGGTAGGTAGCCATCTTAAATTTTTACTATAATCTTTCATTTCATATTTTTTATTTTTATAATTTACCCAATCTTTAGCCCAAGCTTCACCAGAGATTTCTTCTATTTTTGTTTTTTCAAAATCAAGATACAAAATATTTTTAAAGCAAGTTTTGCTCAGTGGATAAATGATACAACCACTAGTTATTATATTTTTTAGTATCCAAAGTGATAAAAAAGTTAAAGAAAATATAAATGTTCGATTAAAGAAAATTTGTGTTTTTTCAACACATTTAAAATAAAGGTAAATTGGTAATAAAAATAAAATTAACATAAAAGGTTTAATTGTGAATAGAAAAACCGATATTAGAATTAAATTTGCTAAAAAATTTAATGTAATTTTTCTCTGTAAAATCAAATATACAAAAAATATTAAAAAAAATAGATGTCCTGGTGCATCATTACCATATTCACTATATCTGTTATAACTGTAAACAGAAAATATAATTAAAAAAAAAAGTAAAATACAATTATGTAAATTTTTATCTTGAAATGTCTTTTGCAAATTTTTGAAAACAAATAAAATAAATACTGGAAAAATTACTGCTAAAGGAATCGTTATCACTTCTTTAGGTAGAAAATAAATATTAAATCCAGCTGATAGATATTGGAATATTGATATATGACCAAATCTAAAATGTAAATTAGATAATCCAAATATTATCTTATTTTCGTGAATGACACTGACATAAGGAAGGTGGTAAAGACCAGCATCTGGCCTATTGATATTTGAAAAAAGTAATAAAATAAATGTAACAATTATAATAAAAAAAAGTGTATATAATATTTCTTTTTTAATATCACTTTTATAAAAATCGATAAAAGCAAAGAAAATTGATAATATAATTATTAATGTTCCAATCAACTTATTTATTGGACTAAAAAAATTAAAAAATAAGATTATAAAACTTAATAAAATTAATCCATAAACTGGAATTTCATAAATCTTCAACGTTTTAGTACTTTCAGAAATTATTATTTTTTCAAAAATTACACCATTTCCGTAAATGGTTAATACAACTATAATTAATGACAATATAAGTTCTAACATCAATAAATTCTTATCTATTATAATTTTAGATTAATTTATAGTATAAAAAAGATTAAAAGATAAATATGCTAGTATCAATAATAATTCCTACTTTTAATGAAAAAGATAACATTGAAGAAATAATTAAACTCGTCAAAAAAAAAGTATTATTTGATAAACAGATTATAGTAGTTGATGACAAATCAAAAGATGGAACTACTGAAATTTTGAAAAAAAAATTATTTAATCAAGTAGATAATATTATTTATCACTCAGAAAACTTAGGAAAGGGGGCAGCTATCAAATCCTCAATTCCTTTTATTAAAGGTGATATAATTGCAATTCAAGATGCTGACTTAGAGTATGACCCTGCAGATTTAAATAAATTAATAAAATTAATACAAGAAAACAAAACAAAAATAGCTTATGGATCTAGAGTGCTTGGAAAAAATAGATACAATAATAAGTCTTTTATATCAAATTATAGAATATTAGGTAATCATTTACTAACAATAATATCTAATATTTTAAATAAACAAGAACTCACAGATGCACATACTTGTTATAAAGTTTTTAGAAGAGAAATTTTTATAGGTCTCAATTTACAAGAAAATGATTTTGGTTTTTGTCCCGAAGTAAACACAAAAATAGCAAAATTGGGAGAAAATATACTTGAATTGCCAATAAATTATAATGGTAGAAGTGTTGAAGATGGAAAAAAAATTAAATTAATAGATGCTTTTAAAGCTTTATATACAATTATAAAATATAAATAAAAATATAATGAGTACAAGATTAAATTTCTATAATAGCTTAATAAATAAATATCTTGAAAAAAATTCAAAAATATTGGTTGTGGGTTCAGGTTTAAACGATTTAAATTTATTTAAAAACTCTGGTTTTACAAATTTTACAATGTCTAGCTTTTCAAGCTTTGAAAAAGATGGAACTACATTTAAAAAAATTGATATTAATAAAATAGATGAGAAAAATGATAGTTATGATTACGTTGTTGCTCACGCATGTATACATCATTGCTCAAAACCACATTCGGGTATATTAGAAATGTATCGTGTCGCAAGAAAAGGTGTTCTTATAATAGAAGCTAGAGATAGTCTCTTAATGAAAGTAATGGTGAAACTAAATGTTGCAGAAAAATATGAAATCAGCGCAGTAACCCATCAAGACGAGTATGGAGACTATGGCGGTGTGGACAATACAGAAATACCAAATTATGTATATAGATGGACTGAAAACGAAGTTGAAAAATTAATTAGTTCCTTTAATCCAAAGTATAACCACGTCATTAGCTATAATTATGAATTTGAATTTGAAAATATATTAAAAAAAATAAATAATAAGTTTTTAAAATCAGTCATCTCTTTTTTTTTAAAAGTAAATTTGAAAATGCTTAAGTTTGCATTTAAAAAACAAAGTAACCTTTTTTCTTTTTTTATAAATAAAGAATTATCAAAAAAAAATAAGCACTCTTGGATAAATTAATATTCTTTTAAGCATTCTGGAAAAATATCTTTTTTGAAATAATAAATATATCCATCATACTTATCAAATTTATTCCAAAAGAAAAAATTTCTTGTTGCTAACGAACCAATATCTTTTTTTGATTTATAGATTTTTCCCACACATTTAAACATTTTCTCATTTTTGTAATTATCTCCATAAAATATAATATATTTTGGAGAAAATTTTTTTACTTCTTCAAAATATACTGAACTGTTTTCAAATTCTTTTTTTTGGCGAAAATCTAAATACTTCAAATAATCAATAGATACTACTCTAAAACTGGGTAATGATATTGATCTATGGGAAAAAATAGCTAGTTCATCTTCTTTGATATGTTGATCTACCCATTTTGCAAGTTCGTATCCATTAGCACTTCTTTTCATCACTTTTTGTCTTAAATTTTCAGATAGAGAACCGGAGCTTATAAATAGAATAAAACCGATTAAAGTAAGACTGATAAAAATTGGTTGAATTGACAAAATATTTATTAAAAACTGATTTTTTTTTGTAAAATTTATATTTTTAAAAGCTAAAAGGATTAGCCATAAATAAGGTTCAATAAAAAATCTTGCACTTTGTTGCCCAAAAATAATTATTAATATTATATATAAAATAGATATAAATATTATTTTTTTATCAATGCTATTTTTTATTTTGATTAAAAGAAAAAGTAATACACCTAATCCTAATGACTGAGTAAAGTTAATTAGTTTTAATGGAAATAATATTTGCAATAATTCAAAGTTTAATTTTACAAGGTTTGTGCCATCAGATACTATTGATCTTTGCAAACTATCATATCCAGCGTATTTTGTTGGGAAAGCATTAAGAAAAAAATCGATTAAGCTTACATCGTAATTATTATATTTCCAAAGGAAAGTTGGAAAAATTATTAAAAAAAATGAAATTCCTCCTATCAAAGAAAAAATATATATTTCTTTTAATTTTTTTACATTATTTAAAGTAAAAAATATAATCAAAATTGTTGAGCTTAATAAAAAATAATACTTAGAAATAAATGCATTTCCAAGAAATAAAAAAACCACTGAATAAACTAGAATTTTTTCTTTTAAATTTTTTATGTCATTTAAAAAAAATGTTAGAGCAAATATAAATGTTACAGAACCAATTTGAAACATTTGTGGTTTAATTGAAGTAATTAATTGAATAAATATAGGGCAAGAAAGAGCAATTAATATGAATATATAATTTAATATATCTTTGTTTTTTTTATATTTATCTAAAACAAAACTGAATACACCGAGAATAGGAAGGATGCCAGAAAATTGAATTAATGATCCAAATTGCTCAGATTTAAAATAAAAACTTAAAGCAATAATAGACTCTCCAGCACCTGACTGTACACTGTGAAACCATATCTTAGTGGTGGGATAAGTATCAAAATTTAACGCGTATAAGGCAACTCCAGAATGATAATCTAACGAATCTGCATTTGTTATTGGTCCAAGAGAAGATAAAAAAAATAAAAAAACTAAAACAAATACAAGTATTTCTCCTTTATGAAAATTAAAATTTTTTTTTTTAAAATTAATATTTTTAAGAAAAACTAAAAAACTAAAAAATATAATAATTCCAATAATATTTGAAAATAATATAAATCCTTTTCCATTGAGTAAAAAAAAATGTAAAAAGGGTAAAATAATATTAATAAATAAACATATGGAAAAATACTTGTAATATTTTTCTCCTAAAAAAATTTTTTGTAAATTAAAATATTTTATGATGAATGTTCCAAATTGATAACTACCGAAAAAAAGTAATAGTGACACGAGCAATGAAAATGGTTGCGATATGATGTTATTATCTATACCGAAATTCATTTTTTAATCCTTTTAAAATAATAATTTCCAAATTTTGTTAAAGAAATTGTGAGATCGTCTTGAATACCAGTTGGGTGATTTTGATAACCACATATCCCACTAAAATCACCACAAAATTTATGATAATCAGATATTGCAAGAGCACCTGCTGGTGGCGAAAAAATATCAAACCCATTCACAGTATTAATTAAAGTGAAATGTGTATAATCAAAATTTCTAGTAAATGTATTCTTAAATTTTTTTGTTACATCATAATTCTTTACACATATAAAAACTAAAATAATAATTGCTAAGGTTTTTAAAAAAATTGTATTTATAAATTTTTCAATATCTATCAACTTAATTACTAATATAGAATTTAAAACGATTATTGATATTATTAAGCCATGACCATACCTTACCTCTGGTGACTGCATCCATATAAAAAATCCAAAAATTAAGAATAAAATAATTAAAGAATTCTTAATATTAAAATCAAAATAAAGAACAATTTTTGTTTTAAATATAAAATTGTATATGTAGCTTAATATCAAAAATAAAAATGACACGGATAAGATTTTAAGTATAGATGTATTTAAAAAATAATCTTTAAACCATGGTAAAAACCATTTGAAAGACTCAAGTGTATAAGCAAAATTTCCAGCTTGTGCTCTGTCTCTTGTAGCCCTAGACCAAGATTTGGCTTCTTTAAAAAAATATTCAACTAATTCAATATTATTGCTCCATGGAAATTCAAAGCAAGTAATTGAAATTGGAAAAATTAAACAACCAGAAATTATTAGATTTCTTGCAAACCAAATTAAGGTCATAAAAATGAGAAAAATTATTAATTTGTTATTTTCAAATATTTTATACTTAAGAAACCAAATAGAGGAAAATAATAAAAACAATAGATAAATGTAAGAAATCTTTGTTAATATTCCAAAAAAAACAAAAATGAGTAAATAATAAAAGTCAATAATGTTATTATTTTCAATAATTCTTAAAAAGAAATAAAAACTGAAACCAAAAAAAACAATCCCAATAATATCGCTCTCTGGAGAGCCTAAATGATTAAATATGATGCCATCTTCAAAGGGATGAATAAGTGAAAATCCAAGCAAAAATATATTGTAAATAATTAGAAACAAACTGCTTAATTTTTTAAAATTTTTCTCACTTAAAGATTGGTTAAGTAAAAAAGAGAAAGGAATTAAAGATATTAAATATACTGGGTTAAATTTATATATAGAGAAAGAGAAAGTTGATAGAAAAGTATGCCAAACTGAGGGCATCGCATATCGTTGTTCAAGATTTATTAAACCAAAGGGTATTACATGTTCGTTGCTCCATTTTATTATTTGTAAATGATAAAATGGAGAGTCGTAATTTAGTCCATTATCGTGAGTAAAAAAACAAAAGAGAAATAGTATAAAAAAAAAGTATTTTAATTTTATCTCAATTTTTTTTTTGTAAAAGCTATAAAAAAAAAGGATAATCCCAAAGAAAATAATAAAATAGGATATTTTATTTAGTTCAATAAAAAAATTGGCTAAAATCGATATAAATGAGATAAATAGTATCCCCAAAATAAAATCAAAATCTCTAATTTTATCTTTATTTATTGATATTAAATTTTTTAATATTGAAGAAAATCCCAATATAACCAAAGAAATAATAGATAATCCTAAAAAAGATATTATCACTATTTAAGCGCCTTTCCTTCAAGTATTTTTTTTCCTCTTTCACTATTAGGATTAATCCAACATTCAATCATTTCTCTAGTTAGAAAATATTTTTTTATTGAGCCTTCCTTAATTGAAAATTGAAAATTAGCCCCAATAGCTTCTTTTTCAAAACATTTGTTGTTATCAACTACAGAAATTTCATTATTTGTCTTGTATTTAATTTTTAAGAAATCAACATTAAATATCCACGCAGAAAAATTTATTAAAATCAAAATAATTATCATTATATTTCTTACAAACTTTAATAATAGAAAATAAAATAATATTAACCCTAATTGTAGATAAGATAGTTCTGCAGGTATCCATAAAAAAAGTATAAGGTTTGAAAAAATAATCATTACCAGAGCTCTTGATTGATTTTTAATTATCTTTTTTAAAATTTTTTCTTTAAGACAAATATAAATTATAAAGAAAAAGGATAAAAATGTTAATGCATGAATTGATTTATATATAAATCTAGAAACTAAACCAAATAAACCCTGATCAACTGGCCGTGCCGTAGTTAACCATTCGAATCCGAAACTAAATTGATACCATGTTGGTAAATAAAAAAGTGATCCAAAAAACAAACAACTAAATATAAAGTAAAGTTTATTTTTTAAACTAAGATTATTTTCACTATTAAAAAATAATATAAAAAATGTAATAAATAAACCGTAATTTATTCTTGCACCAATTGATATTGTAAAAAATAATAAAGCTAATTCAATCCTTTTATTTTTAAACATGTAGCAACCAATTGAAAATGGTGCAAGTGCCCAGGCATAATCTATGGGTTCTAAGTTATCAAAAAAGATTACGGGGTTTGATAAACACAATATGAAAAATAATAAAAGTTTATTTTTTTTGTCATTTGTTTCAAAAGTTCTATAAATATAAAATATTGAAATTATTAACAATGAAAACGTAACTAAATTTGCTGCAAAACTTCCAAAAAAATGGGACAAAAAACCTATGCCAAATTCTGAAACTGGGTAACCTGTAAATCTTGATTGCATTAATCCACCTGAAGATAATATAGCTTGAAAAACACCTATCATAGGTAGTGTATCTTCATCAGATCCGTATCCACCAACAAAACTTAAATAACCTCCGAATAACAATAAAACTACCAGTAAAATTTTAAAATAAAGTTCTAAAGTTTTATTATATTTAATCATATTTTACTTTGTGGTTTTTTATTTGTTGAAACTATCGTCATTATAATTAAAAGACTTAACATAAATGCTCCATTATAATAACCTGCTCCTCTCATCAATTGAGTTAAAACAATGGACAAAAAGAATGCTTTTTGAGGTAATCCAACGAAATTTTTAAAAGAAAAATAGACAATAATCGAAAAGATTAAAAAAGAAAAAATTCCAAATTCAGTAATCATTTTAGAGAAATTATTACCTGCATCTTCACTGTTTAACGTAAAAGAGTCCGCAGATAATTGCTCTCTGTATTTATTAAATGCAATATAATAATTGTTTAAACCATTTCCTAAAGGATTATTTACTAAACTATTAAAAGAGATATGATATGAGTTGAGAATAACTTCAGAGCTAAGATTGACAGTGTTGTGATCTAAAGTGTTTATCCAATCATTTCTTATTTTTTCAACTTTTTGTTTTTTTAAATCTGCTATCTCTTTATGACTTAATTGCTTATTTGCATAAATTTTTGTTTTGGTAAATGATATTTTTAAATAAGTAATTGTTCCATTTATAGTTTCGGTAATTCTCATATTACATTGCGGTTTAAAAAAAATTAATGACAAACATATAATTATCAATGTACATGAAATAATTTTATTAAAATAATTTGTATTAGAAAAACTTGTGAATAATATCAATGACATAATAATTAATGTTCCCATTATGAAAGTTGTAGATAAAAAGAGAAATAAAAATGATATAATAATTACTGTAAATATTTTTTCTTGAAATTTTTCATTTTTCCTAAATGCAAAATATGAAATAATAGCAGGTGCCATCATTCCAAAATGAGAGTTTTCAGTAAAAAGCCTCAAACTTATATTGTATTTATAAAACCAGCCGTTTAAACAGTCAAAATTATTTAGACTATAATAATTTTTGAAAAAAAAATTTTCTACTAAAAAAAAAACTAAAAGAATAAATAAAAATATTCCAATTATTTTACCTATATTCAAAATTAAAAAATCTTTAAAAAAATACACAATATAAGAAAGTAAAATAAATCCCATATAAGCTTTAAAAATACCTATGATATCTAATTCATAAGTAAAAAGATTATATGTAAGATGTAATAAAATAAAAATATTGACTATTATTAAAAATTTAACATTTTCTAATTTATTTTTTTTTTCTTTAAAAAAAAAGAACGAAAGAGGAATTAAAATAAATAATAAATATCTCTCATCAAAAATAAAAATTTTTTGACTCCACAAAAAAAAATAAATGGAAAATATAATTAAACATGCAAATTTAATAAAATTAAATTTTTGTATATCTGCCATTTACTTTTCTAATACCCAATTCCCAAGCACTAATATATCTAGGTCAGACTTCATAAAGCATTCAAAGGCATCCTCGGGCTTTTCACATATGGGGCCATTTATATTTAACGATGTATTTAATAAAATTGGAACACCAGTTTGATTATAAAAGCTATTTATTAATTTATAGTATCTATCGTTGACTAACTTCGAAACGGTATGAACTCTTGCTGTTCCATCTACGTGTACAATTGCTGGCACTAAATTCATCATTTTCTCCTTAACTTTTAAAACTTTATTCATAAATGGGACTTTTATATCCTCGTCAAAAAAATCGATCATTTTTTCTTCTAAAATTGAGGGCGCAAAAGGTCTAAAGTCCTCTCTTTTTTTAATTTTTAGATTGATTATTTCTTTCATATTCGGATTTCTAGGATCTGCTAATATAGACCTGTTTCCGAGTGCTCTAGGGCCAAACTCCATTCTATCTTGAAACCACGCCACAACTTTATTGTTTGATAATTTTATAGAAACTTTTTCAAAAAGTTCATCGTCATTGTCTATTTTGCTTATCTTAATATTTTTATATCTGTCATTTTTTATGTGAATAATTAGTTTATTTTCAATTTCCTTATTTGTATAAGATGTACCATGATAAGTATCATTTAAAGTTTTTAATTTTAAATTATCTTTATCAAAATGATAAACTGTATCAAGTGCACTTCCCAATGCACCACCTGCATCTCCACAATTGGAAGGTATAAAAATATTTTTATAACCTGTTCTCTCAAGAATTTTTCCATTTAAACAGGAATTTAATGAACAACCTCCAGACATCACCAAATTATCAATTTTGTATTCTTTTTTTAAATTATTTAAAATTTTAATAACTATTTCTTCAAATACTTTTTGTGTCGAGTGAGCTATATCCATTTCCTTTTGTCCAATTTTTTCTCCATTTTCTTTTGTTGGTCCTAACAATTTTATTAAATTATCTGAATATAAATTTTCATAGTATGGAGAAGCTGTCTCAAAGTTAAAAGTAAAACCTATTTTTTGATGTCTAAAATACTTTAAGTTCAACTTAAAAAAATTTTTTTGATCGTATCTAACAATCTTTTTTATCTCTTCAACGTATTTTGGTTGGCCATAAGCGGCTAATCCCATAAATTTATATTCCTCACCATAGTTTTTAAAACCTACATACTGTGTCATTGCTTGATATAGGATGCCTAATGAATCTGGAAATATTGCTTTCTTAACAAGCTTTATTTCGTTTTGACTACACAAATAAGCTTCAGCAGTAGAAAAATCACCAGCTGCATCAAAACTAAAGCCTATAGAATTTTTCATTCCAGATGATAAATATGCTAATGAAATATGACTTCTATGATGAGGTACATAATTAATTTTTTTTTTAAATTCCTCTTTTAGGTTTTTTTTTATTATAGAATGTATGTTATGTTTTTTTTTTTAATAAAAAAATTAATCTTGGAAAAAAATTTACTGAAAAAAATTTAGTGAATGCAAATAATATTTTCTCTTTGAAATTATAACTAGGATTTGAATTTATCGATATATAGTCAACATCATTTATTGAAGTCAAGCCTGCTTTGTTTAAGCAAAAATGAATTGCATTTAATGGAAAGCCTGCAAAATTTTTTACATAAGTAAATCTCTCCTCTTCGCATGACGCTATTACTTCACCATCTTTTATAATAGATGCTGAGGATTCTGCATGAAAAACATTCAATCCTAGTATAATCATTTTTTTATTTTAGATACTTGTTAAAAAGAAATATAATAAAAATTGTGATTAATAAAGGGCCAAAAAATAAATAAGATTGGCTAGGAACATATCCAAAATGTGCAAATCTATAAGCAATAATATGAGATATAAATGAAGCTAAAATTATGTTGCCAGCGGAAGAATATATCACGAACTTTTCAATAATAATGGACAAAGAAAAAATTAAAGTCAAACTTACAAATAAGAAAATATTTGATCCAGGATAGAATAGAAATGCAACTATACCCGGGACGTGAATTGTATACTGCTTTTCGTTAAGGTTTTTTTTATCGCTTTTAAATTTAGTTTCTTTATCATAATGATATTGAATATGATATTTTAAATAATAATGATTGTAATCATTATAATTTAGCTTCTCTTTAAATGCTTCATCAAGATTTTTAAAGCTAAAATTTTCATGACCATATACTGCCATCAAAGCCTCTATTCCTACAAATCTGATATATACTAATTGTACAATGTCAAACAATCTATGTGTTATTGTATTTTTCTGACTCTGATTGCTACTTGAGTTAATTTCAATTAATTCTTTTTTACTATTTTTTTGTTTTTTAATTAAAGTATTAGCTTGATTTTGTTCATCTTTAGATACAAATATCTCTTTCTCAACATTATTTAAATCATTAATAATTTTTAAACTTTTAAGTTGATTTTCCCTGTCTGAAATATCTCTAATAATAAATTCCTCTGTATAAAAAAGTTTTTGTCTAAATTCATTTGTAAAAATCACTGAAAGTAAAAAAATAATTGAGGCAAATAGATAGAAAATGAATAATCTTTTAAAGTTGATTTTACTTAAATTAACTTTTTTTTCTATACCCTTATAAATACCAAAAAAGATTGCAGAAATATTAAAAATTGAGGCTCTACTTAACAATGACAAATTTGTAAATAAATTTTCTGAAATCAACAATAAATATAATTTTATTGAGATTTTTTTTTCATTTTTAAGCTCTAGGTCTAAAATTAAAGATAATAAAATTCCGAAACCCATAAGTAATAAATATTTATAGAATCCTGAAATTAAAAAGTGAAGCTCTGTACTTGATAGTAATCCTTTCTGATATATCCCAAAATAATAATTTGAAGTGGTTGTTAACAAAACTAAAATTATTATTAAGAAAATTATAATATTTTTATATTTGTAATAAAATGAAACAAGGGAGTCATTTGATAGATAAAGTTTTAAAACATTGAATTTATTAACTAAAATTGACGAAAATGTAATAGAGACAAAAGGTATCGAAGCTATTAACAACACATTATTAACATTATCTTCTATTAACTCAAAATTCCCTAATCCGTTTGGAGGTTGCTCAGGGAAAAACCCTATATAAAGGGAATATTTTAACCAAAAACCAAGCCACAAATATATTGATATAAATTTTTCAAAAAAAAAACCCTTTTCTCTAAAACTGAAAACTAGTGAACTAACAGAGATGAATGAAAAAAGAACATAATA
>MDTB01075570.1_pt1 | contig 14268 bp, 13 predicted proteins | sample 811161 | NCBI WGS metagenome assembly MDTB01 (sample SAMN05326650, study PRJNA326480) | marine metagenome | isolation source: seawater | place: Mediterranean Sea | collected 2009
GTGGAGAAAAAGGTACAAACAAATATCAAGCAAGCTTAAAATTCCAATTGGCTCAAATATTAAACCACGCGTCTGTTGACCCTCTCTTTGATTTGGGTGAAAAAAAATTATTTGATATTATCTATGATTTAAATGATGACTATTTATTAAAAGCACTTGTTGAAAAAAATAACTTAAGTGCCCCATTTTTAACCTATTTAATTAACTACCTTAAAACAAAAGATCCCAATCAATTTAAACCCATCGACGCCTATTTAATTGATGTTATTATCGAATCTACAAACAATGATTTATTAACGGAACTTCATAACGTTAACTCGCTGGGTGAAACACTATTTATGAAAGCTTGTCGATCTGGAGAGGCTGATATATTTAAGAAGCTCATGATTTTAAAGTATCAGGTCGATTCAAGAGCAGAATCACCTATTGTTGTAGAATCAAACCAAACCTATACGGTTGATGACGAATTTTTAAATAAAAAAAACAAGGATGGGGACACAATTTTAGAACTCGCGATTAAAGGCAATACCATTAACCATAATGCCATTTTCAACATTCTATTTTCTGCAAACAAAGACAAGATTAATGACGCTTTGCTGCAACAACTCTTCACATTAGCAATGAACGTAAGAAACAATCCTGCGGTTGGGTTTCTTCTTAACGATCGTCGACTTCAAAATATGGATAGCCTTTTGAGCACTATGCAATTTGTGCTTTTTAATGACCCGACAACACCAAATATGACAGAGGGTTGATCTTTCTCATAGATTCCCTTGCCAAAATTCATAACCCCACTGGTGCTAGCAACTATTCTCTTGCTCGTTTAACACGGGTCATAGTGCATATTCTTTTTGTTCATCTTGACGAAAATGAACTCATAACAGATAATTTTCACATGCCAGTTGCCGAAGGACTAACCCTTGATTTTTCCGATGAATCCGCTATTCGTGTGGATTTACTTGAAACGTTTCCATATAAGGGTAACCCACAAAAAATAAATTATACGACCAAGGAATTTTCAGCGGTATGTCCGTTTTCAGGCTTACCTGATGTGGCTCACCTTATGATAGATTATCAACCCAATGAAAAAATTGTTGAATTAAAATCACTGAAATATTATTTAACAAGTTATCGAAATGTTGGAATCTACCAAGAACATGTAACAAACCGACTGTTTGATGACCTTAAACAACTGCTTGATCCTTCAGAACTTAAAATTACAACGGTTTATAACACTCGAGGCGGTATTGATGCGACTTGTGTGGTTGAACTTTAGTTTAATGAATTCAATATTTTCACTCACTATTCTTCATAAAACAATTCCAAATAAAAATATCAAAGATCATTTAATTGATATTTACAATAATCTTGATCCTTATGAAGAAACTTTAAAATGGGGTAAAACATTATGGGTTGTTCTTTTTGCCATTCACTTTTCTGAAGCACCTTACAATCGACAACCAGAATCAAACTTTTGGTCTTTGGCTGGTTTATTATTGGTATTGGATTTTGCGAACAAATATTTAACTAAAAAGTTATAACTGGACTTGATTTAATTTCTCAACTTTTAACAATTAATCTTTGTTTAATTATTAAAATATTTTATTTAGATTTTACTTCAAATTTTCCAGTTAAGAAATTTTCTATAATTGTTTTGCCAGATTCCGTTAATATACTTTCAGGATGAAATTGGATACCAATCGTTGGGTATTTTTTATGTTGAACTCCCATAATTGTGCCATCTTTTAATTTTGATGTAATAATTAAATCTTTTCTTGGGAAATCTTTTTTATCGATAATTAATGAATGATACCTTGTTGCATTAAATGGACTTGGCAAACCTTCATAAATTCCTATCTCACTATGATAGATTTTTGACATTTTTCCATGCATAATTTCGTTAGCATAAGTAATGGTTCCGCCAAATGCTTCCCCAATGACTTGATGCCCTAAACAAACACCCAAGATTGGAATGTGCTGATGAAAATAATTCACAACCTCTAACGAAATTCCAGCATCTTTTGGGCGTCCTGGCCCCGGTGAAATTATTATTTTTTTTATTTTCAGTTCAGCCAATTCCCCCATCGTAAATTCATCATTTCGAATAACCTTAATGTCTTTGGCAAACTCACCAATATATTGAACCAAATTGTAAGTAAATGAATCATAGTTATCAATTACAAGAATCATTTGCTATCATCTCCGTTTAAACATGCCATTAAAACCCCCATCGCTTTACTTCTAGTTTCATTATACTCATTTTCTGGAATAGAATCATAAACAACGCCCGCTCCAGCTTGTACGGTGTATGTTTTATCATCAGCGACAATTGATCGAATTGTAATGCACAAATCAGCATCTCCTTCTAAATTAAAATAACCAACAGACCCTGAATAAATTGAACGAGGATCTGGCTCTAATTCATCAATTATCTCAATTGCACGGATTTTTGGAGCCCCGCTTACTGTTCCGGCTGGGAAAACAGCTTTGAATAAATCAATTGGTGTCATGCCAGGACGTAGATGACCATCAACATTGGTTACCATATGGAGTACATGTGAATACGTTTCAATCGTCATCATATCTGAAACTTTAACGGAATTAATTTTGCATACACGTCCCAAATCATTTCGACCAAGGTCCACCAACATCACATGTTCGGCAGTTTCTTTTTCATCACTTTTCAATTCTTCTTTTAACTCACCCTCATGACTAAATGTGCGCTTTCTTGTCCCAGCTATTGGCCGAACTGTTGCCTTGCCATTGTTAGCTTTGACTAATATCTCCGGTGATGATCCAATAATTTTATAATCACCATAATTAAAATAAAACATATACGGTGAAGGATTAATATGGCGTAATGCCCGGTAAACCGACAATGAGTCTTTTTCACGAGGCACTTTGAACTGCTGGGAAATAACACCTTGGAAAATATCACCTTCTTTGATGTAGTGCTTTACTTTATCTACCGCTTCTTCAAAGTTTGCTTTGCTCCAATTTGAATTAATTTTATCCCAATTTATATCATTTGGTTCAACAATGCTTGAAAATTTTGCAGCCTCTAGTGGTTGTTGAATTTTATGAAGGATATGCTTCATTTCATCATGACCAGATACTGAGCTAAAATCAGTGATTGATATGTGAATCGACTGCATGGCATGATCAAAAACAATTAATTTCTTTGGAATTTGAAATTCAAAAAGGAGTTGATTTTCCCCTCTTAATTTAATGGCCTCAATGGCTTCAATAACATCCCAGCGAAAATGACCAAAAAAACCAATGCTAACGGGTGCTTCGCCTTGTTTTTCATGAGACATATTCTTATAAAGCTCATTTAGAAGCGTTAATGGATTCCCATCAATGATTTGCCGATCTTCCGCTTTAATAAGTGTCATATAATCTTTATAACCTTGAACTTTAATTAAAGGCTCCAAACCAATCATTGAATATCGACCAATGGTCTCCCCTTTTTCTACACTTTCTAAAAAAAAGGCATCCGGTTGATTTAATCGTAAATATGCCGCCATTGGGGTTGTTAAGTCATTGTTGAATTTTTTGGTTGTGCTAAATATTCGTATTGATTCCACAGCGTTATTATAGCTGAAATCAATGGTTAAATGAATGGAAATTATTGTTTGATCAATTGAAGAGGTCTCGGCATTTGGGTATACTTTTCTTATGAGTAACCTAAAGAATATGTTTAAGGATAGCTTAAACTTACCAAAAACAAGTTTTCCAATGAAGGCCAACTTAAGTCAAAATGAACCTCAACGGTTAAAAAAATGGGATAAATTAGATCTTTATAAGCATTTACAAGCACTTCCAAAACGTGGCACATTTACATTTCATGATGGCCCGCCTTATGCCAATGGGTCGATTCATATTGGGCATTTGCTTAATAAAGTCTTGAAAGATTTAGTGGTTCGTTCTCAAATGACCCTCAACAATCACTGTGAGTTTATTCCCGGATGGGACTGCCATGGGTTACCAATTGAACATAAAGTATTGGCTGAATTATCCTCAGAGAAGAAAGCAAAACTCGCGTCTTTAACAGCGGATCAAGAACGACTCGCTATTCGAAACGAATGTAAAAAATATGCCCAAAAGTTTATTAAACTTCAATCTCAACAAATGAAGCGTTTGCTCACAGTGGCAGATTACGATTCGCCCTATTTAACATTTCAACCAAAATATGAAGCAAATGTTCTTGAAGTCTTTGCGGAAATGGTTGAAGCGGGATTGGTTTTTCGCCAACTCAAACCGGTTCATTGGTCCATCGCAAATCAAACCGCTTTGGCAGAAGCAGAATTGGAATATATGGATAAAACATCCCACAGTGTTGCAGTTAAATTTAAACTGTCCAATCATACGTTTGATGTTGATGGCCTCGTTTCGGTGGTTATTTGGACAACGACACCTTGGACATTGCCTGCTAATTTAGCGGTTGCATATGGTGAAAAAATTTCCTACTGTTTAACTGAAATCGATGGCGAAAATTGCATTATTGCAACGGATCGAATCGCTTATATTGAAGAGTTTGCAACTGTAAAAAAAATTAAAGACATTCCAACAGACGCATTAAAAGGACTGGTTGCCAGCCATCCGTTTATTGATCGAGAGGTCCCATTACTTGCTGCAGGTTTTGTAACAACAGAAGATGGTACAGGGTTGGTGCATATTGCACCAGGTCATGGAACTGATGATTATATCTTGGGTCAATCAAATGCTCTGGACACTTACTGCCCCGTACTTGCTGATGGGACTTATGACACGAGTGCCCCTGAATGGCTTGAAGGTAAATCCATTTGGGATGCCAATGGGCTAATTATTGACAGACTGAAGAATGTCGGGCAGCTTATTTTTTCAACTGAATTTATTCATTCCTACCCCCATGATTGGCGTTCAAAAACACCGGTAATTTTTAGAAGTACTGATCAGTGGTTTATTGGTGTTGATCATCCTTTAAAAAAATCAAAGCAAAGCTTACGTGACATGGCTTTATCCGCCATTGATTCAGATATCGAATTTTATCCAGATTGGGGAAAACCCCGATTACGAGGAATGCTTGAGGCGCGCCCGGACTGGTGCATTTCTCGTCAACGTGCATGGGGATTACCAATTCCTGCATTTCAAGATTCAAACGGTCAGATTTTATTAACCAAGGCCAGTGTCCTTCACGTAGCAAAAATTATTGAAACTGAAGGTTCTGATATTTGGTTCAAGCTTTCTGCAACTGATTTATTACATGGTTATATTATTGCCAAAGATTCAGATGCACCTTCAGACTTTGATATATCATCTGCAAAAAAATTAAATGACATTTTTGATGTTTGGTTTGAATCAGGTTCATCTTGGCATGCTGTTTTAAAAAATCGTCAACAACAGTCAAAAGCGGACCTCTATTTGGAAGGTTCTGATCAACACCGTGGTTGGTTTCATCTATCATTACTCCCATCATTAGCCGTAAATCATACGCCACCATATAAAGCGTTATTAACTCATGGGTTTATTGTTGATAAAGATGGCCGAAAAATGAGTAAGTCATCTGGAAATGCTTTAACCGTTGATGAAATCTTAAAAACAAACGGTGCAGAAGTAACCCGATGGTGGGTCAGTTCTCTCAGCTATGAAAACGACATCAAGGTTGATGCGTCATTTTTTAAAGAAGCTGGGGATTTATATCGAAAAATTCGCAATACGATTCGCTTTTTACTGAGTAATATTTATGATTTATCCGTGGATCTGGATGGTTGTTTGAAAGAAGCGATTGGTTTTTCGAAGCACTCTATTGATTCCTATGTATTATCGCTAACCACATCCTTTGAAAAAGAGGTCTTAAGTTACTATAAAAATTACCAATTTCGAGAAGCGAATGTTGCAATTTATCACTTTTGCAATGATACATTGTCGTCATTTTATTTATCCGCTATTAAAGACCGATTGTATTGTGATGAAGCTACGTCTGAGCGGCGCATTCGCTCCCAAATGACACTACGTATTATTTTAGAGGTACTTATTCGTTTATTAAGTCCAATTCTTCCACATACATGTGACGAGGTATATGAAGCACTAAACCCAGAAACAACAGAAACGATTCAAGGTCTAGCCGCTTTAAATACCACCTTTGAAAACCAGCACCCCTGGGATATAGTTCTCGAAACTCGTAAAAATGTTCAAAAACTTCTAGAAGATGCAAAACTTAATGGTATTGAAAATAGTTTGGATGCGGGGATATGCATTCCAGCATCATCAAATCTGCAGCCATTTATGGCTGATTTAGCTGATATTTTTGGGGTTTCTCGAGTTGAGGAGCATGATTTAAGTTCAATTGATATTAAAGACTTACGTGATGAACTTCGTTGTGAACGATCATGGAAGCGTGATATAACGGTTAAAGAGTGGCCAAATGGGTCAATATTATCTGAAAGGGATTATTATGCCATTAACAAAACCAATTGATTTAGTCAGCGTCGGCAATACAATCGTCGATTTAGAATACAAAGTCAGTGATGAAAAACTCACTGAGTTAAATCTTGAAAAAGGATCGATGAATTTAATTGATAAAATTAGACGTGATGAACTTCAAGCATCATTGGGTGATAATGTTCACTTGTGCAACGGTGGCTCAGCAGCAAATTCTTTGTTTGTTGCTAAATTAATGGGATTAAATGTTCACCACCTTGGAATTATTGGTGATGACCCGTTGGCTCGTTTTGTTATTGAAGATTATAATGCCAGTGGCATTTCCCATTCCTTTGAAACGACCCGGATCTCTGGAGATACCGGCTGTTGCTTTGTATTGATTACACCAGATGGTGAACGAACCATGTTAACTTACTTAGGCGTTAGTAATCAATTTAAGACCACTGATTTTATGACCAATCACATTGAAAATGCCAAACACTTATTTATTGAAGGTTATTTAGTTGCAGATGATGATAGTTTTGAACTTATCAAATCCGACATTATTCCAATGGCCAAATTACATCATACAAAATTGGTATTTACACTTTCTGACGCAGGTCTGATTTCATTTTTCAAGGAACGCTTTGATGCTTTAATTCATTTGGGTTTTGACATTATATTTTGTAATTTTCAAGAGGCTGAAGCCATTTCTGGCAAATCAACCCTAGAAGAACTTCAAGCATATTTTTCTAAATTATCGAATGAAGTCATCATAACAGATGGTGAAAAAGGGGCTTATATTATTCAAAATGAAACACTAACGCATTGTTCAACCACATCCATAACACCTGTTGATACCACAGGTGCTGGGGACTCATTCGCTGGCTCATACTTAGCGCTTCGTAATGATAATGCCGCTATTGAAACTGCTGGAAAAAAAGCAAATGAGGTATCGACCCTTGTTATTTCAAACTTTGGGGCTCGCCCATTGGAACTTCGGCACAAACTAACTCTGTAACTTATTTTTTAAATCGGTTTTTATAAAGAATTTTTAATCCTTCAAATTGAAGGTCTCGATCGTATTCATCATAATCAATATATTCCAATAATGATGGTGGCACACCCCCAGTTAAGATTGTTTTTAATTCTGGCTCGCTTGATAGAATTTCATGTCGTATCCCATTAATCATTTTTATGGCACCATAAAAAAAACCGGATGTCATTGCAGCTTCTGTTGATTGGCCAATCAAGGTTGGCTTTTCTGTTGGAAAGTGAACCATCGGCAATTGTTCTGCGCCTTCAAATAGCGCATTGCGTATCATTCGAAACCCAGGGACTATTATTCCACCATAATAATCACCACTTTTCTTGATGCGGCAAAATGTCACAACCGTTCCAATATCAATAATTACTGCATCTACATCCCAAATTTTAGAGACTGCAACAGCATTCACTAAGCGGTCTATTCCAACACTTTGCGGTGGATCGACATGGATTCTTAAGTCACTAAAATGGGAATGATCCAAAAATATTGTCGAATGATTATTGATTTCTTTTATTTTTTTATTTAATGATGGCACAACTGATGAGATCACATAATGATCAATGGCTAGTGTATTAAAAAACATAGCGAGCGATGTCTGGTCGTGATTTATAAACCCAGAGAGTAGCATGGATTCATTTTGGTATACTTTGACTTTTATTGCGGTATTTCCAATATCGATTAATGCATAAATCATATGTCATACTTTATTGGATTTTAATTGAATGTCAATTAAATGACATGTTTTGGTACATATTTCCAAGCAATTGATCAATCATATTCTTCTCTTTTCGAATACCTTCATGAGTGAAAAAAAACAATTCGCCTAGGATGATCATATTTGTTAGCGCAAATAAATTATCTTGATCCATAACTCCTCCTATTTAATAATTCCCATAAACTGTATAATATATTCATTAAAATTTTTAATTATGTCTAAAAAAGTAAAAGTTATTATCGGTCCAACTGCAAGTGGCAAGTCTGAGCTGAGCATTCAATTTGCAACATCTGAAAATTCTGAGATTATTTCAGCTGATGCGTTCCAAGTTTATCAAGAATTTACAATTGGCACGGGCAAACTCACATTGCGAGAACAACACGGGATTCCTCATCATTTAATTGACTTTTTACACCCTGAAAGTGAATATACGGTTCAAGTGTTTTTAAATCATGTAAACAGCCTCATTGAGCAACACCCCGAAAAAGCATTTATTATTTGTGGCGGATCAGCCATGTATATAAAAGCACTACTCTATGGGTATACTCCATTAAAGCGTCTCCCCGTAAAGGACCGTCCAGAAGGTAGCCCCCAAGAATTATGGGACTTATTAGAAAAAATAGACCCTGAATTAGCGAATAAAACACCACATCAAAATAAACTAAGAGTTCAACGCTATTTGGAACTTTATGAAATTTACAAAACACCCCCAACGAAACTCTTTCAATCGAAACCAATGGATACATCAAAGTATGATGTCATTGGGATATCTATTGAAAAAAAAGCCTTAAAAGAACGTATTAATCACAGGGTGAATACTATGATTCAACGTGGATTGGTTGACGAAGTTGAATATTTAATGAAAAAATACGATAACAATTCTCCAGCATTTCAAGCGATTGGTTATAAAGAAGTTATTCAATATTTTCAAAAAAAACTCGATAAAGACACCATGATTCAAACAATAAAAAAAAATACTCTTCAATATGCAAAACGCCAAATGACTTGGTTTCGGACTTTTGAACATGTTAAATGGATTTCTAATTAATATTTTTAAAAAAAATAGTTTAAGTACTATTTTTGCGATTTTCGGTGCGTTACTCATTTCCTATATCGTTTATTCACCACGCCTTCCCTTAAATTTTGATATTAATATTGGTGACCCTGCCCTACAAACCATTCGCTCACCACAATATATTGAATTCCAAACACCTGAAGATATTGAAAAAACAAAACAATTACGAGATGCAAGAAAGCAATTAATTAACCCTATATATTCGATTGATAGCTCTGTTCAAAAACAAATTAATGAAGATGTGATTACCTTTTTTACAGACCTAAGGATGGCGGATGACACCCTTTTTAATAATCAATACGCTTTTCTTAATGAAGAAAACAAACAAAAATTGTTTAACTTAACTCAACTTGAGCTTGATGAACTCGAAGCTAATATCTTAAATACCATTTCAGTTATCCTTCAAGATGGTATTAAAGATATCAATTATATTTCGATTGACTCGAAAGTAGAGGAGTTCAATTTTGAATATTATTCCGATGATTTAATAAAAATCATTGCACTTGTTTGCAAACAATTCCTGCGGCCCAACCTGTATGTTGATGATCAACGAACAGAAGAAATTGTTGAAAATCAAATTAATGCCATTCAACCATTTGTAACTACATTTAAATCCGGTCAAATCATTGTTTCAGAAGGAGAACGGTACACCAAGTTTCATATCGAAGTACTTAAGGCGTTAAAACTTTATGGTTCAAAAACAAATACCATTAACTTTATTGGAATATTTATTATTTGTGCACTCTCGTTCGTTTTATTTGAACGATTCTTATACTATTTTTATCGTAAACTGCATTCCAAAGTTTCCACTTATATTTTAGTTTACATTCTTCTTATTTTAGTTATTTTAATTTCTCTTGGACTCTATACCGTACCAAATTTAAAATTTATTGATACGCTTCATTTCTTAATTCCAGTGCCGGCCATGATTATTCTCTTATGTTTATTACTAACACCAAATATTGCAATGATTTCAGGCACCATTTGTTCAATATTGGTTTCAATTATGTATCAAAACAACATTTATATTTTATTGTTTTTATTTTTTTCAACCTGCACAACTACGTTTTCTTGTTACAGAATTTACAAGCGATCGGATTTAGTCAAATCAGGAAATATTATTGGTGCTGTCAATATTGTGGTTATTATTTCAATTGGAATATTAACCGATGTCGCATCGCCAACATGGTATTTATATAATGGTATTATTGGATTTACCAATGGCTTTCTTTGCTCGATGATTTCATTTGCATTCCTCCCTTATTTTGAAGGATTGTTTAAAATTACGACGTCACTGGGGTTGTTAGAAACTGCCAACCTGAACCATCCGCTTTTAAAAAAATTAATGTTAAATGCTCCTGGCACTTACCAACACAGTTTAATGGTGGCCAATTTGAGTGAAGCTGCTGCAGAAGCGATTGGTGCTGATGTTATTTTAACAAGAATTGGTGCTTACTTTCATGATATTGGTAAAATGAAACGCCCAATTTTCTTTTCAGAAAACCAATTTTCCACAGGTAACCCACACGATAATTTGTCACCACGAATGAGTAAAATCATTATCTCTGCGCATCCAAAAGATGGGGTTGAAATGGCTCAAAAACATAAACTTCCTCAAGTCTTGCAAGACTTTATGATGGAACACCATGGAACTTCTTTGGTATCGTTCTTTTTTGATGTTGCTAAGCAAAGCCAAGATGATGAATCACACGAATCTCTTAAAGAAGATTTCCGCTACCCTGGGCCCAAACCAAGATCAAAAGAATCGGGTATTTTAATGTTGGCTGATGCAACTGAAGCGGCCATTCGGAGCATTGATAAGCCAACGCTACCTAAAATAGAAAATTTAATTGAAAAAGTGTTTTTATTGAAAATTACAGATAACCAATTGGATCAATCTGGATTGAGCTTAAATGATATTCGATCAATCAAACTAACGTTTTTAACGATTTTCCAAAGTATTTATCATAGTCGCTTGGATTATGAAGAAGAATTGAATAAGATCATTGATCAGACCAAAAGCAAATATAATGAAGACTAACCCCAACATGATTTTTTTTAATAATGAATCCCCCGAGATTGATTTACCGTTTGATGTTCCAACATTTGCGCAAAGCGTATGTCGACACTTAAAAGTGGCGATTGAACATTTAGAGCTTACATTTTTAACACCTAATGAGATGCAAAGCATGAACAAAAAACATCTAAATCATGACTACCCTACTGACACGATTTCATTCCCTCTTAGCTCTGAGCCGAGTCTTGCAGGCGATATTTACATCTGCCCTAAAGTTGTTCAAGAAAATGCAACAGCGTTTACATCTAGCTTTGAAAAAGAACTCAAAATTGTGATTATTCATAGTATTTTACATTTAACAGGTGTTACTGATGATACAGCTTCAAACTTTAAAAACATGAAACAACTTCAAGATCAAATCTATTCTGATTTAAACCTATGATTAAGCCTAAATATCATTTTTTTCATCGGGTTTCACTTGCCCTTCAGGGTTTTTTTACCGCAATAAAACGAGAACGACACATGAAAATTCATCTAATTATCTCCTTTTTGCTATTGTTTCCGTTAATTTGGATCGAAATAAATTCTATAAAAATATGGATTCTTATTATTTTACTAGCACTTTTAATTGCGATGGAGCTTATGAATACGGCAATCGAAATTACAGTTGATATGGTTACCAAACGTTTTAGTTATCGTGCTAAATTAGCAAAAGACATTTCGTCGGCAGCTGTGCTAATTATGGCCCTTTTGGTAGCAAATTATAGTATTTTTATTTATTCCCCTAGCATGTATAATTTTATCAAAGGAGTATTTATTGGACATTAGTACGTATAAAATTGCTGCTTTTTTTATTTTTTTAATACTATCCGGACTTTTCTCATCAACTGAAACAGCTTTTACTGCGGTCAACCGGATCAGACTTAAACGGCAATTTGAAAAAGATAAACCCAAACAAACTGAAGATGTTGAACGCTTATTAGAGCACCCTTCGAAATTAATTACCGCCATTTTAATTGGTAATAATTTCTGTAATGTTGCTTGTTCAGCACTTGCAACAACCATCTTTTTTGATATTTTTAATTATCTACAAATTACGAACCTTGCCATTGTAATGCCAACAATTACGATTATTGTTACTATTTTACTACTTATTTTTGGCGAAATTACCCCAAAAACCCTGGCGTTAAAAGAACCTGAACGTTTTGCTGTATTTTCCTCAAAGTTTATTTCCCCTTTTATTATTATTTTCTCACCTGTCATCATCATTTTTGATGTTTTCAATCAATTTATTAATAAAGTTTTTAAATCAGAGCTGCAATTATCAAATAAAAGCCTCAATATTGATGAGCTTAAATTAATGCTTGATATTAGTCATGACGATGGGATTATTGAAGATGAAAAAAATAAAATGTTAACCAACGTTTTTGAATTTTCGGATACCATTGTTCGAGAAATTATGACACCACGAACTGATGCAATTTGTATTTCTGATAAAGAAAATGTTCAGACGGCAATCCAACTGATACTCAATGAAGGGCACTCACGAATTCCTGTTTATGAAGATAAAATGGATAATATTATTGGTATTGTTTATGCTAAAGATTTATTAACAGCTTCTACCGCTGATGGCGCCCCAAATGTTAGAAAGTTCATGCGAGATGCTGTTTTCATTCCTGAATACAAACCTGTTGAAGATTTGCTGCAACAAATGAAACATTCAAAATTGCATATGGCAATTGTTGTTGATGAGCACGGCGGAATGTCTGGCATTGTAACATTGGAAGATATCGTTGAAGAAATTCTTGGAGAAATTCAAGATGAATATGATCAAGATGAGCAAAAAGAGTACATTGAACTGTCTAAAAATCACTTTGATGTTGATGCAAAAATTAATATCCGAGATCTTGGGGAATTGCTTGATATTGAATTTCCCGATGATGAAGATTACGATACACTTGGTGGTTTTATTTTAAGTGTTAATGGATCGATTCCTTCTAAAAACGAAATTATTTCATATCAAGATTTATCTATTTTGGTTAAGGAAATCAAAAAAAGACGAATCATAAGACTTGAAATTACGAAGAACATATCCGATAGTAAAGGGTAATGGCCCACACTTTTAAAGAACGAATTTCATTGCGAAAATTACGAGCTGCTTTAAATACGAAGTTGTTTGGGCAGCAAAATTTAAAGCTTGGTAATATTCTCAAAATAGATCCGGCTTGGATTCATCAATCTCGGTTAAATTATAAATATATATTTAACTCGCTTGATTCATTTTGGCCAGATTGGGCAAAAAATCAGTTCAATCCATATTCTGAATCTAGTGCACCCCCAGAAAGTGAGCTATCTTGCTTAAATAAATCAACTCGACCAACATTTTCTTACTTAAATGGGGTTAAGTCGCATCGACTGGATATTAATGAACTTGGATTTATTAGTTATCCATTTTTGCATTGGGGCATATCATTAAAATTTTTGGAAAACGATGTTTTTTCACCTTTTTTTAATTCAACTATTTCTCTAGATCGCAATTATCCTGTTCTCACTTATTCGAATCAAGATGATCAGCAGCTACACCACGATTTTAAATTATCATTTGATGAAAAAACATCACTCACGTCAATTGAAATTACATTTAAAAATCGCTCTCCTGACATAATTAAAAAATCGCTTAATATCGGAATGCTTCCGTATACCAATGAAGGAATTGGCGGGATACGTTCTATTCAATATACATCCAATCAACAAATGATTATAAATGATAGCTCTGTTGTTTCGATTTCCATGGCACCGCATAACATAATATGTACTAATTTTTCGCAAGGTGATGTCTTTGAATGTTCAAAAAAATGGGATATGATTTTAAATGCAAAATGTGACGATTTTTTAGCCAGTGGCTTATTTAATTTAAAGCTTGAAATTGAACCACGAAAAAAAACCAGTATACAAATTACAATTAATCATTCCAAATCATTTATCACACCACTTCTTTTTCCGCTACAAAA
>MDTB01160681.1_pt1 | contig 14268 bp, 18 predicted proteins | sample 811161 | NCBI WGS metagenome assembly MDTB01 (sample SAMN05326650, study PRJNA326480) | marine metagenome | isolation source: seawater | place: Mediterranean Sea | collected 2009
AATTATTAAATTAAATTCAAAGACAATTTATTTAAAAAAGAAATTTAAAGTTAATATTTATTATTATAAAAATAAATTAGAAAATAATATTAATTTTGCAATAACTAAAGGTAGTTTGAATCCGAAAATGTCTATTCCAGTAAGAGTAATTTCTACAAAAGTTAATAAAAGAAATATTTTAAGAAATGTTAAAGTAAAAAAATCTATAAAGATATTATCAAAGTTCAAAAGTTATCTATTATTGATTATTAATAATCCAAAAAATAACACTAAAGATAACAATATTAATACATTAAGATATTATGGTATCGGGGCTCAAATAATTAAAGACTTGAATGTTAAAAACATGATATTGCTATCTAGAAGTAGAAAAAAAATTATTGGACTTGATGGATTTGGTTTAAAAATTAAAAAACAAATTATTATAAAATGAAAAAAATTTTAATAGTAAATTCTAATTATTATAAAGAAATATCTAATAATTTAGTTGTTAATGCTAAAAAAGAATTATTAAATGTAAAATTTAAGATAAGCATTTTAAATGTTCCGGGTGCCTATGAAATACCTATATCAATTAGAAGAAACATAAATAAGTTTGATGGTTTTGTTGCCTTAGGATGTGTAATAAAGGGTCAAACACCTCATTTTCATCTTTTATGTTCTTCATTATTTAATTCAATTTTAAGACTTTCAATAAAATACAATAAGCCGATAGGTAATGGAGTAATTACTGCATTAAATTTAAAACAGGCTAAACTAAGAAGCCAAAAAAAAAAATCTCAAAAACCAAATAAAGGGTCAGAAGCTGCTAATGCAGTTATATCTATTTTAAAAAATGGACCCAAAAAAATCTAAAGATTCATCACCACGAATAAAAGTAATTCAAAAATTGTATAATTCTTTAATGAATCCAGAAGCAGAAATTGATTATCCTAAAAATCATTATAAGAAATTTATAAAAGACACAGTTAAAGGAACATTGGAAAGATCAGAATTAATAGAGCAAACTATTAGATCTCATCTAACTAATGATATAAATCTGACGAAAACTGATAAGATATTAAAAATTATATTATTTGCTGCTATATTTGAGCTTATGTTCAAACATAATACTCCAAAAAAAGTTATTATTAATGAGTATTTACTAGCTTCAGAATATTTCCTGGAAAAAATTCAAATTGGTTATTTGAATGCTATTCTTGATAAAATATCTAAAGAATTAAGGAAAGATGATTAGAAAATTGTTATTTATTTGAAGTTTAGCTTGCGTTTTTAATATTAATTTGGCATTTATGCGTTTTATATCATGACTGATTATTTAGAATTACTTTATTTAATTTCTTTTGCCGGGGTCCTGGCAGTCGCTTATAGTTATTTACTTTCTGGTCAGATAATGTCTTCTAGTGCAGGAAATTCTAAAATGCAAGAAATTGCAGAAGCAATTCAAATTGGAGCAAAAGCTTATCTAAATAGACAGTACAAAACTATTGCAGTTGTTGGCGTGATTGTTTTGGCAATAGTAACATATTTTTTTAGTTATCTCGTTGGCATTGGTTACTTTATAGGAGCTTTTTTATCTGGGGTTGCAGGTTATGTAGGTATGCTTATATCAGTTAAAGCTAACGTACGTACTGCCGAAGCAGCAAGAAATAGTTTGCAGTCAGGTTTAACAATAGCGTTTAAATCTGGTGCAATAACGGGACTTCTAGTTGCTGGTTTAGCTTTATTGGCAATTACTTTATATTATATAATTTTAATTAGTTTAAATGTTGATAATAGAGAAATTATTAATGCTTTAGTTGCATTAGGTTTTGGCGCGTCTCTTATTTCCATTTTTGCAAGACTTGGCGGTGGAATTTTTACAAAAGGTGCAGACGTAGGTGCTGATCTAGTGGGGAAAGTAGAGGCTGGAATCCCAGAAGATGATCCAAGAAATCCAGCCGTTATTGCTGATAACGTAGGAGATAATGTCGGTGATTGCGCTGGTATGGCCGCAGATTTGTTTGAGACATATGCTGTTACAATCGTAGCAACAATGGTTTTATCTTCCATATTTTTTCCGTCTGATTACAACCTGATGATCTATCCCTTGTCCATAGGCGGCGCGTGTATATTAACATCAATTATAGGTACCTGGTTTGTTAAACTTGGAAAAAGCAAAAATATAATGGGGGCTTTATATAAAGGTTTTATTGTTACTGCTATTACGTCTCTTATAATTTTATACCCTGTAACAAGTTCTATAGTAGGGCTTTCAGAAAATTACAGTAATAGTGGAAAAACGTTCAATGGGATGGATTTATACATTTGCGGAGTAACAGGTTTTATTATTACTGGATTGTTAATTTGGATAACAGAATATTATACAGGCACAAACTATAGACCAGTTAAAACAGTCGCTCAATCATCAACAACTGGGCACGGTACAAATGTTATACAAGGTCTTGCTATATCAATGGAAGCAACAGCTGTTCCTGCATTAATTATTGTTGCAGGAATTTTATATACTAATGAACTTGCAGGATTATATGGAATAGCCATTGCGGTAACATCAATGCTAGCTCTAACGGGAATGGTTGTAGCATTAGACGCCTACGGACCAGTTACTGATAATGCTGGAGGTATAGCAGAAATGTCCAAACTTCCTAAAAACGTAAGAAAGACAACCGATGCACTAGATGCAGTTGGTAATACAACAAAAGCTGTAACAAAAGGATATGCTATTGGTTCAGCAGGATTAGGCGCATTAGTTTTATTTGCAGCATATACAGAGGATATAAAATATTTTTCTACAGTTAAAGGATCAGCGTTAGAAGGTGTAAATGTAACATTTGATTTATCAAACCCATTTGTTGTAGCTGGTTTACTTATCGGTGGAATGTTACCCTATTTATTTGGTTCAATGGGCATGCAAGCAGTTGGTAGAGCAGGTGGTGCAGTAGTTATAGAAGTAAGACGTCAGTTTAAGAAAATACCTGGAATCATGAAAGGAAAAAGAAAGCCAGATTACGGTAGATTAGTTGATTTACTCACTAAAGCAGCTATAAAAGAAATGATTATACCTTCTCTTTTACCTCTTCTTTCACCAGTAGTTTTATATTTCGTTATTTTACAAATTGGGGGTATAGAAGCAGCACTCTCCTCTCTAGGCGCAATGTTGTTAGGAGTTATCATCACAGGTCTATTTGTTGCGGTATCAATGACAGCAGGCGGTGGAGCTTGGGATAATGCAAAAAAATATATTGAGGATGGAAATTTTGGTGGAAAAGGATCTGAAGCACATAAATCTGCAGTTACCGGAGATACGGTAGGTGACCCTTACAAAGATACAGCTGGTCCAGCAATTAACCCAATGATTAAAATCACTAATATAGTTGCTTTACTACTATTAGCAATAATAGCTCACTAAAATATTTAATTTTCTTTAGATCCATACATTTTTTGTTTAACACTTTGTAAAAATTTTCCGACAAAACTTTTTTGACTTAAGGTATTCATAGTTTCCATTTCTGAAAAGCTTATATTTTTTATTTTATCTTTATCATATAATTCTTTATTCATAAGTACCCCATATCTATCAAATTCTAATATTAAGACATTATTTTCTTTTAAAATATGTTTGCCGAATTTATGATACTTTCCCTTGGTAAAAACTCTTTCAACATATATCCAAGTTTGATTATTATTTTCCTCTACAACTTGAGGATTACCAAATATCTTTAATATATCATTTTTATTGGATTTATTAACTTTCAATTTATCTGATCTATTTTCTAAAAACATAATACCATGAGTTTTAGTAGGTTCTTGTAATTTACAATTTACTAAAATTAGCAATAGTAATATAAATAAAATTTTTGTATAAAATTTAATATGAAAAAACATAATAATAATTTGTACAACATATTATTAACGTTATCTAGAAACATTTTTTTTTATAAAACTATTAAGCTAAAAGATAATTTTGAAACACGTATTTATCTAATGTTTATGCATTTTGCAGTTATACTTATACTTTATAAAAAAAAAAAAAATTAAATTTGATCAAAAAACTTATGATTTTTTATTTAATTGCATTGAAAATAATCTTCGTGAACTAGGTTTTGGCGATGTGTCTGTTAATAAAAAAATGAAAGAATTAAACAAAGTTTTTTATGATATTTTATTAAAAATTGAGTCTAATCCAAAAAATAACTCAAAATTTAATTTAAACCATGCACTGATTGCAAAATACTTTGAAGAACTAAATGACTTAAAAAACCATAAATATGTAGCTTTTGATGACTATTTTATTAGGTTTTTCTATTTTTGTTTTGAATTACCTCTTAAAAATGTGTTAAGAGACACACTTAAATTTATTTAATTATGGCTGTACCTAAAAGAAAAACCTCTACGTCAAAAAAGAAGATGAGAAGATCTCATCACAAATTAAGTTCCGTAAATATAATTGAGGACAAAAAAAGCGGTGAGTATAAACTTTCTCATCATGTTGATTTAAAGTCTGGTTATTACAACGGAAAAAAAATTTTAGATATTTAACTCTTATATTATGTCCAAAAAAATTTCTATTGCTATAGATGCAATGGGTGGGGATGACGCCCCTAATAAAATAATTGAAGGTATTAAATTTTTTTTAGATAAAAATAGAGATAAAAATGATTTTATTATTAATATTTTTGGGAAAGAAAATGATATAAGTAATAAAATAAAAGAGTATAAAATTAATTCTCACTCAATAAATATAATTAACTCCGATAAAGTTGTTTCAGATAAAGAGGCACCCATGACAGCTGTTAAAAATTCAAAAAATACAAGTATGTGGAATTGTATTCAACATCAACTTGACGGTAAATCTGATATAAGTTTATCCGCCGGAAATACTGGCGTTTTACTAGTTATTTCAAGAATGATTTTAAAAACTATTAATGAGGTAAATAAACCTGCACTAGCCGGATTATGGCCTAATCAAAATGGAATGAACGTCGTTTTAGATTTAGGAGCAAATATCGAGTGCAGTGACAGAAATCTGATTGATTTTGCTGAACTAGGCTCAGCTCTTTTTAAGTCTTTATATCCAAATTTAAAACCTAAAGTTTCTTTATTAAATGTAGGATCAGAAGAAATGAAAGGTACAGAAATGTTAAAAGTTGCTTCTAACAAATTAAAAAAATTGTCTAGTGAAGATAATTTTATATATAATGGTTATATAGAGGGGAATGATATCATGAGTGGTAACTCTAATGTCATAGTTACAGATGGTTTTACCGGAAACATTGCACTTAAAACTGCTGAGGGAACTGCAAAATTCATTACAAAAAATTTAAAAGAATCACTCTCAGAAAATATAATTTCAAAATTATCTTTAATTTTTTCTTATTTTTCACTTAAAAAATTTAAAGATAAATTAGATCCAAGAAAATACAATGGTGCTATTTTCCTAGGATTAAATGGGCCAGTTGTTAAAAGCCACGGCGGAACAGACTCAATAGGTTTTTATTATTCAATAGACTTATGTTACAAAATAGCAAAAGGTGATATGATGTCTAGAATTAGAAAAAATTTAAATCATTCTAAGACAGTATAAATATTTGAAAAAAATAGACCTAATCAAAAATTTAAGTGACATTACTGGCTTATCTAAAAATTATTCAAAAAAATTAATTGATGACTTAATTACTATTTTAATTGATAATATTAAGACTGGAGATTTTAATCTTAAAAATGTTGGTTCTTTTAAGATAATTAATAAGAAGAAGAGAATTGGCAGAAATCCTAAAACAAAAGAGGAATTTGTGATAACACCGAGAAAAGTAGTTAGTTTTACACCTTCAAAAAAAATAACTAAGAGTTTGAATAAGATGTTATGAGTAAATTAATTAATATATCTGAAGCTTCCAAAAAACTTAATTTAATACACCCTGTGACTAAAAAACCTCTCAATCATATTTTAAGATTTTGGGAGAAGGAATTTAATGAGATAAAACCTAAAAAAATTAATAATCGAAGATATTACTCTCAAAAACAGATTGAAATTTTAAAATTAATAAAATTTTTACTTAAAAACAAAGGTATGACAATTATTGGTGTTAAAAAGTTAATCAAATTTAACATAAATAAACTTGACGATGATGACTTACGTGGTTTAAAAGCTGAATACTATAAAAATAATTTGAAAACTAAAATCAAATTACTTTTAGAAAAATTAAAAAAAATTAGTACTTATGGCCAAAAAAACACATCTTAAAGTAAGAATGGTTCCTGAGAGTAATCCGGATAGTAAATTTGTGTACTATGCAAAAAAACCTACTAAAGGTGAGAAAGCAAAGGATAAACTAAAGCTTAAAAAATATAATCCCAATACGCGTAAACACGAATTCTTTATAGAAAAAAAATTACCACCTCATAGTAAATAATTATTTCTTTTTAAAATTTCTATATTCATAATCTATGAATGCACTAATCATAGACTTCCATATTTTTTTTGTTATTTTTGGATCGATTTTTTTACTTTTTGATTTACTTGATATTTTTCTTAAAATTACTGAAATTCTTTTTTTATCAACTATATCTTTTTTAAACTTTTTATTCTGAATAATTTGATTAACTAAATTAGTTCGCTTTTTTATTATATTTAATAGTTTGCCATCCAATATATCCAATTTTTTTCTTATTATAAGTATATTTCTATTCACCATAGCGACAATAATTAAGTACAAGTATATTATTTAAATATATATTATAAAATATGTATTCTAACGAGGAAAAAATAAATAAAATTTTTCTATATTGGTTGTTTATATCTTTAATATTAGTATTTCTAATTATTATTGTTGGTGGATTAACTAGACTAACAGACTCCGGCCTATCAATAACAAAATGGGAATTATTTACAGGTTTATTACCTCCATTAAACGAGCACTCTTGGAGTCAATATTTTGAGGAGTATAAAAATATTCCTCAATACAAATTATTAAATTCAAATATGACAATAAATGAATTTAAAATAATATTTTACTGGGAGTATTTTCATAGATTAATTGCAAGATTAATAGGTTTATTTTTTTTAATACCACTAATTTACTTCTATTTTTCCAAAAAGATTAAAAGAGATTATATAAATATTTGTTTTTTAATTTTCGCATTAATTGTTTTACAAGGAGCAATAGGATGGTTCATGGTTCAAAGCGGCCTAATTAATAAAACCACAGTTAGTCATTATAGATTAGCAATACATTTATCTACAGCAATAATAATAATTTCGTCTATTTTTTGGTTAATAATGAATACTTTCTTAAAACAAAATAAATCTTTTTTTAAATTTTCTAGTAAAAATTTTCCATTTCAAATTTTGATATTGTTAATTTTATTTCAAATAATAATAGGTGCTTTCGTTTCTGGTTTAGATGCTGGCAGAGTCTATCAAACTTGGCCAATGATGGGCTCTAGTTATTTACCTAATGATTATTCTTTTGTCGGATTTCAAAGTCTAATAGAATTAGACAACCACTCCTTAGTTCAATTTTATCATCGAAACTTGGCATACATGATAATTGGTTATGTAATATTCTTAACAATATTTATTTATAGAAAAAAAATGCAAAAATTGTTTTTACCATTAAAAATTTTGCTATTTTTTTTATTTTTTCAAGTAATTTTAGGAATTTTTACTCTAGTTACAGGTCTTAATATTTATTTAGCTTCAACTCACCAAATTACTAGTGTCTTATTGGTGTTTAGCGCATTAAATTTATATTATTTTCGAGCTAAATAAATTGACTTTAATAGACAATCTTTGTATTTATCGCCCATTATCATGACACCTTTTATTAAAAAAAAAGAAATTAAAAAAGATTGGTACCTCATAAATGCTCAAAATGCAGCTGTGGGTAGGCTAGCAGCATTTATATCTAAAGTATTAAGAGGTAAAAATAAACCTACTTATAACCCTCATATTGATAATGGTGATTTTGTTGTTGTAACCAACATAGACAAAATTAAATTTACTGGAAAAAAATTTACAAATAAGAAATATTATAGACACACAGGTCACCCAGGTGGAATTAAGGAATCTACCCCTTCTTTTTTAAAGGAAAAAAATAAAACTGAGGAAATTTTAAAATTAGCTGTAAAAAGAATGTTGCCTGGTGGTCCATTAGCAAAGAAACAACTTACAAAATTGAAAATTTACAATGGTGATAAACATCCTCATGACGTTCAGCAGCCAAAAATAATTGAGTTTGATAAGCTGAATAAAAGAAATGTAGTCAAATAATGGAACAAGTTAATCAAGAAATTGCTAAACCAAAAAGAATAAAATTAGACTTTAAAGAAAGTAAATACGCAACTGGAAGAAGAAAAAGATCTATTGCTAAAGTCTGGGTAAAAAAAGGATCAGGAAATATTCATGTTAATGGTATGAGAATGAATGAATATTTCAAAAGACCAGTACATCAAATTATTGTGACAAGACCACTAGAAATTTCTGAAGTTGCAAGCAATTATGATGTTAAGTGTTCTGTAAAAGGTGGTGGGTTATCAGGTCAAGCTGGTGCAATTATACTTGGGATATCAAAAGCTCTAATAATTCATGACGAAAGTTTAAAGAAAAATTTGAAAAAAGATAAACTTACCACGAGAGACTCGAGAGTTGTTGAACGTAAAAAATACGGTCACAGGAAAGCTAGAAGAAGCTTTCAATTTTCTAAAAGATAATTAATAAAATTTAACTATTGATAAAGAGGGTGGTATAAGACCATATGTCTATATATAACAAATTAAATGTAGTTGTAATTGGTGCTACTGGATACACTGGGCTAGATCTCATATTTATGTTATCTAAACATCCAAAAATTAAGATTATTAATTTATGTGCAACAAAAAATTTAGGTAAAAAAATTAACCATTTTGACAAGAGGATAAAAAAGAATTTACCTAAGATTTCTTCGGTCAATAAGATTAATTGGAATAATATAGATTTAGTTTTTCTATCTTTACCAAATGGAGAAGCACAAAAAATAATAAAAAAAAATTATAACAGAAATAAACAACTAAAATTTATTGATTTATCTGCAGATTTTAGAATTACAAAAGCTAGTACATACAAAAAAAACTATAATCTTAATCACAAAGCGAAGCTTTTAATTAAAAAATCCCTGTACTCAATACCAGAATTAAATAAAAATTTAATTAAAGAATTTAGAATAATTTCTAACCCAGGATGTTATCCAACATCAATTCAAATACCTTTAGTGCCATTAATAAAAAAAAAATTAATAAAAATTAACAACATCACAATAGACTCAAAATCAGGTTATTCAGGAGCTGGAAAAAATTTAGAAAAGAAATTTAAGCATAAAAATTTATATAAATCGACTTATGCTTACAGTACAAAAAATCATAGGCATGTATGTGAAATAGATCAACAGTTATTTAAATTTACAAAAAAAAAAATTGATTTTACCTTTAATCCACATTTGATCCCAACATTCAGAGGTATTTTATCATCAATCTATGTACATCTTCAAAAAGGCAGTTCAGCAACTATTTTAAGGAATACATTAATCAAATTTTATAAAAACTCAAAGTTTATTAAAATTTTAAATTTGAATACTCCATTGGGATCTGGGAATGTTTTGAATACAAATAATTGTGAAATATCAATATGTCAAACTAGAGTTAAAAATAAGATAGTAATATTTTCTGCTATAGATAACTTGGTTAAAGGTGCCTCAGGTCAAGCTATACAAAATATGAATCTTTTATATAAATTTCCAGAAAATTTAGGGTTGAAATGAAATATATATATACTTTTTTTTTATTTTTTTTTTTTATAAGTTGCAGCAAACCTAAAACAGTTTTAATTTGTGGAGATCATATATGCATAAATAAGGCGGAGGCAGAACAATATTTTGAAGATAATCTTACTATTGAAGTTAAAATAATAAATAAGAAAGAAGAGTCTAATATAGGTCTTGTTGAATTAAATTTAATTGACAATAAAAAAGATAAAAGAAAAATTAGTCTCTCTCTAAAAGATGATACAAACGTAAATTTGAAAATTTTATCTAATGAAGAAATTACTAATATTAAAGAAAATATTAAAATAAAAAAAATTGAGAATAAAATAGCTAAAAAAAGTGTTAAAAAATTAAAAAATAATAACATTACTAATAAAGAAAAGATTGTTTCAGTGCGAAAAAATATGAATAAAGGTTTTAAAAATGAAACAGATATTTGTATAATATTAGAAAAGTGTAATATTAATGAGATTTCAAAATATTTACTAGAACAAGGAAAAAAGAAAAAATTTCCTGACATAACAACAAGACAATAGTCAAATGAGAAAATTAAATATTGCAATAATAGGCTTAGGCAACATTGGTTCATACTTATATAAATATTTAAATGATAATAAAAAAATTTTAACTGAAAAAAATAATTGTATACCAGTTGTAAAATATGTCTCTGCTAAAAATAAGAATAAAAAAAGAATAATTAAAATTAAAAAAGATCAATGGTTAAACAATTATTTAAATGCTACAAAAATTAAAGACGTTGATTTAATCGTTGAATTGATTGGCGGAGCAGAAGGACCAGCGAAGAAATTAGTTTTTAATGCTTTAAAAAATAAAAAACATGTTGTGACTGCAAATAAGGGATTAATAGCTAAATATGGTGATCAATTATCCAAAATTGCAGAAAAAAATAAAGTTAATTTAGAATTTGAAGCTTCAGTTTGTGGCGGTGTCCCTATTATTAGGTCCATAAAAGAGGGATTAATCGCGAATAAGATCTCTAAAGTCTATGGTATTTTTAATGGTACTTCAAATTATATTCTTTCCTCGATGGATAAACAAAATAAGAGTTTTGATGACGTTTTACTAACAGCAAAAAAACTTGGTTATGCAGAAGCTAATCCATCAGCAGATTTAAATGGAGATGATGTTTCTTCTAAATTAAAAATTTTATCATCGTTATGTTTTAATTCATTTTTGAATAATAATATTTATGTAGAGGGCATCAATAATATTGATAAAATAGATATAGATAACGCAAATAAGTTAGGTTATAAAATTAAGTTATTAGGTTTTGCTGAGTTGTTAAATAATAAGATTTATCAAAGAGTACATCCGACTTTAATTAAAAAAGAATCCTATGTAGCAAGTATTGATGGAGTGTTAAATGCTGTTATAGTTGATGGAAAACCAGTTGGTCGAAGTATTATTCAAGGAGAGGGCGCAGGTCCAGCAGCTACAAGTTCTGCATTAATTTCTGATATTTCTTCAATTTTAAGAGGTAATATTAAATTCCCTTTTTCATTATCAAGTAAAGAAAGAAAAAGGATTAAGTTTCACAACATAGAAGAGAGGTTTTTCTCTTCATATTTCAGATTTGAGGTATTAGACAAACCTGGTGTTTTATCAAATATAACAAATATTTTTTCAAAAAATAACGTGTCGATTAAAAGATTAGTACAAAATCCTAACAAAAATAAAAAAATTTCTTCTGTTATAATTATTACTCATAAGTCAAAAAATAAATCCTTAAAAAGAATTTTAAGTGAAATCATTAAAAAAAGTTATATTAAAAGAAAACCTAAATTAATTAGAATTGATGATATTTGATGTCAATTGACAAAAAATTTTTAGATTTATTTATAAAAGTTACTGAAAAAGCCGCAATAGGTGCCTCTAAATTTATAGGTAAAAAAGATAAAATTGCTGCTGATAAAGGCGCAGTAGATCCAATGAGGAGAGAGCTAAATAAAATTAATATGGAAGGCACTGTTGTTATTGGGGAGGGAGAAATGGATGAAGCCCCCATGTTATATATAGGGGAAAAGCTTGGGACTTTAAATGGACCAAGATTTGATATTGCTGTTGATCCCCTTGAGGGTACAAAGTTTACAGCCAACGGAAAACCCAACGCTTTTTCGGTTCTAGCTATTTCATCAAAGGGAGGTTTGTTGTCCGCTCCTGATGCTTATATGGAAAAAATTGTAATTGGCACCAACCTTCCAAAAGATTTGATGGATATAGATAACGGAGTTGAGAAAAATATTAGTCTTTTAGCTAATGCAAAAAATAAGAAAATTTCTGATATAAATGCGTGTGTTTTGCAAAGACCAAGACATGCTAATATAATTAAGAAATTAACAGATATGGATGTAAATATTAATTACATAACTGATGGTGATATCGCTGGTGCACTTAGCGTGATTGGAGATAACCCAAAGAACGATATTTACTATAGCACGGGCGGAGCTCCAGAAGGAGTAATAGTAGCAGCAGCGCTTTCGTGTTATGGCGGACAAATACAAGGTCGATTAGTTTTAGATGATGAAGAAAGACTTAGAGCAAAAAAACTGGGGATAACAGATTTAAAAAGAAAATATAATATTGATGATATGATAAAAGGTGATGTTATTTTTTGTGCGACAGGAGTTACTACTGGTGATTTAGCTATAGGCGTAAAAGATTTAGGCAACGAATTTGAAGTCAATACATTTGCACTTCATAAAAGTCAAAAGATCATTAAGTCAGTTACAAATATTTATAACAAATGAGATCACTTTCCATAAGTGGTAAAAGCTGGGTTTTAAAAAGATATAATCAAGAGGATCTAGTTTATATCAAAGAAAATTTTTCCTTAGATGAAATAACATCAAAACTTTTATGTATAAGAAAAATAAAAAAAGACGAAGTAAATTCTTTCTTGAATCCTTCAATTAAAAATTTTATGCCTAATCCAAGCGATTTACTAGATATGGATAAATCAACTCTTAGAGCTGTTAATGCTATTTTAAAAAATGAGAAAATAGGAATTTTTGGTGATTACGATGTTGATGGAGCAACTTCAACAGCGTTATTAGGAAATTATTTTACAGAATTAAACTTAGATTATGAAATTTATATACCTGATCGTAAAAATGAAGGATATGGACCATCTATAAAAGCATTTGAGTCATTAATTAATAAAAAGACTAAAATAATATTTACAGTAGATTGCGGCACTCTTTCATTTGAAGCAATTAATTATGCACAAAATAAAGGAGTAGATGTTATAGTTCTTGATCATCATCAATCAGAAATTAAATTACCGAGTGCTTTTTCAATAGTAAACCCTAACCGTATTGATGATAAATCTAATTTACAATATCTATGTGCTGCAGGAGTCTCATTTATGTTTCTTGTATCCCTGAATAAAGCATTAAGATTAAAAAACTGGTTTAAACGTAAAGATAAAAAAGAGCCTAATTTAATAAATTATTTGGACTTAGTTTCGTTAGGAACTGTTTGTGATGTAGTTCCTCTAATAGGTTTAAATAGAGCTATAGTTAAGCAAGGATTAAAAGTAATCAAATCCAAAAAAAATTTAGGGCTTAAAACTTTATTAGATATTTGCAAAATTGGATCCAACCCTTCTATATACCATCTTGGTTATTTGCTTGGTCCTAGAATTAACGCAGGTGGAAGAGTTGGTAAATGTTCACATGGAGCGAATTTATTGCTTAATAAGAATCCAAAAGAATCTTTTCAATTAGCTTTAGAATTAGATCAATATAACAAAGAACGACAAAGTCTTGAAAAAGACCTTTTACAAAAAGTTTTAAATGAAATAGATAAATATTTATCAGATCCAGTTATGATTTTAAGTGGATCTAATTGGCATGAAGGAATTATCGGTATTGTCGCAGCTAGATTAAAAGACAGATTTAACAAACCAGTAATTATAATTTCTCTTAATGAAGATATTGGAAAAGCATCAGCAAGATCTATTATTGGATTTGACATTGGTTCTGTAATTATTGCAGCTACACAAGAAAAAATTTTATTGAAAGGAGGAGGGCATAAAATGGCAGGTGGATTTTCAATTAATATAAATAATTTAGATAAATTTAAAGATTTTGTATTCAGAAAATTTAGGAATATTAACGAGGATATAATCTCCAAAAAACCATTATTATTGGACAGTGTTATTTCTCCATCTGCAATAAATTTAGAATTTTATAATAAAGTCGCATTATTATCTCCATTTGGATCCGGCAACCCTGAACCAAGATTCGCAATTGAAAATGTAAAAACAGTCAATGGAAAGATTGTTGGAGAAAAACATATAAAGTCAGTTTTAATAGGTGCAGATGGATCTGCAATAAAATCAATTGCTTTTAATGCTGTAGAAAACGATTTTGGAGGATATCTATTAAAAAAAAATAATAAATTATTTAATATTGCAGGAAAATTATCCCTAAATGAGTGGAAAGGGCAA
>MDTB01148531.1_pt1 | contig 14267 bp, 16 predicted proteins | sample 811161 | NCBI WGS metagenome assembly MDTB01 (sample SAMN05326650, study PRJNA326480) | marine metagenome | isolation source: seawater | place: Mediterranean Sea | collected 2009
CAATTAAAGTTTTTAATTATTTTAAACATATAGTTAATTATTTATATAAATATAATATAAGTTTATACAATGAGTTTCTGTTTAGTCATTCTTGCTGGAGGTAATAGCCATAGATTTAGGTCTAATGTAGGCAAACCATATCAAAAAATTGCTGGTAAATCATTAATTGAGATAAACATTGATAAAGCAAGAAAAATTAAAGCAATTAAAAAGATAGTGCTTGTCTATAATAAAAAAGACTCAAAAAGAATCAAATCTCTCAAACTAACAAATGTTAAATTGATTTTAGGTGGAAAAAATAGACAACAATCTGCTTGTAACGCATTAAAATATTTAATTAAAAACGAGAGTGTTACAAAAGTTTTAATACATGATGTAGCACGACCTAATTTTTCATTAAAGTTACTTAACACAATAATTTCTAAAATGAAAAACTCAAAAGCTGTTGTACCAAAAATTAATATAAACGATGCGGTGAAGCAAAAAATTGACTCGAGTTTAAGTGAATATATTTTAGGAAAAAATAGAGACAATTTATTTTTAACTCAAACACCACAAGCATTTAATCTTAAAGAGATTTATCATTTACATAAAACAAATGCAGCTAAGTACAAGGATGATGATATTTCTCTATATATGAATTTGAATAAAATTCAATTTATAGAAGGTGAAAAAAATAACTTCAAAATAACAGACTGGTCAGATTTTCAAAATTTGAAGAGTATCTATAGATCAAAACAAAAAGTCGGAATTGGCTTTGATGTACATAGGTTAGTTCCTAATAGAAAACTTTTCTTAGCTGGACTAAAAATTAAATCAAAACTAGGGACACTCGGTCACTCAGATGGAGATCCTGTTCTACATTCAATTACTGACGCTATCTTAGGTGCATGCCAAATGGGTGATATTGGTCAAATGTTTTCAGATAAAAGCAAAAAATTCAAAAATATAAGATCAACTATCTTATTAAAAAAAGTTTTAGATCAAATAAAATTTAAAGGTTATTATATTAATAATATAGATATAAATATAATTACTCAAACACCTAAAATCAAAAATTTAAAAAATAAAATGATTGAAAATATTGCTAAGCTTTGTGAAATTTCAAAAAATAAAATAAACATTAAAGGAAAAACTACTGAAAAATTAGGTGTTATAGGAAAAGAAAAAGCTATAGCATGTGAAGTAATAGCTTCAGTAGTTAAATATGATTAAAACTTTTAATTATTTATTTGTTACTTTTTTTGGAATAGGATCAATAAGATTTGCTCCTGGAACAATTACTTCTTTAATTACAACTATCCTACTTTTTAGTTTATTTCACATTTTAAATATTTCTAGTAATATAATTTTATTATTCCTTCTTATAGTTTTTTTATATTCTTTTTACGCTGTAGCTGAGTATATAAAAGAAAGTGAAAACAAAGACCCTAAAGAAGTCGTTATAGATGAAGTTGTAGGCCAGTCTATCCCGATTTATTTATTTGAAATAGCGCATGGCTCAGAAAAGAACTCTCAGGAAGTAATACTTTTCTATATTTATATTTTTGTTTTATTTAGATTGTTTGACATTAAAAAACCATTTCCAATTAATATTTTTGATAAAAATTATAAAAATAGTTTTGGTGTAATTATCGATGATGTTATTGCAGGATTATATGTTGTTTTAACCTTAATAGTTTTTATGATTATCAAGTCAAGGTTTTTCACATGAGTTTAAATAAAAAAATAGTTTCAATTCTTAAAAAGAAAAAACTTAAATTAGCTGTAGTAGAGTCTTGTACTGGCGGACTGCTCGCAAGTTCAATTACTTCCATTAGTGGTGCATCTAAAGTATTTTCAATGGGTTTTGTTACTTACTCTAATCAATCTAAAATAAATGTCATAAAAGTACCCAAAAAAATTATTCAAAAATATGGTGCTGTTAGCGTACAGTGCTGTTTGTCGATGGTTAATAATTTAAGAAAAATTAGTAAAAGTAAACTTTGTATTTCTATAACTGGTATAGCCGGTCCTAAAGGAGGAACAAATCAAAAACCAGTTGGGTTAGTTTATATTGGTATTAGGAAGGACAAGATAGTCAAAGTAAATAGATATGTCTTTAAAAATCGAGGAAGAAACTACATTCAAAAAGCAACAGTAAATAAAGCTTTGAAATTAGCTCATAATCTTCTCTAATATTTGAGCTGCTAAAATATTTACCAAGAAGAATATTGCTATAACGTCAATATAAAGTAAGAAAACCAATCTATTTCTAAATCTTCTTCTCTTTAGAACGTTTGGTTTGTCAGGATTAAAATCTTCTTTTTTATTTGGTTTAAAGTCATAAGAAAACTTCCAGTAGTTTGTGTCCGTTTCGTTTGGATCCCCTGTGTTGAAATATTTGATATACTCTACTAAATACCACCAAAAAACTAAGAAAATAATCATTAAAGATATAGTGCCAATCATTGCTTGTACAATTCTAAAGCTCTTTTTTCGAAAGCATCTGCAATTTTATTTAAACCAAAATTAAAAGATTTTTTCATTATTGTGTTCAACAAATTATTTTTTAATTCAAAATCAATATTAAATTCAAGCTGTGTAGAATTATTAATTTTTTTAAATTTCCATTCATTTTTTAAATGAGTAAGTGGTCCATCAATATTTGTGACTAAAATTTTATCTTTTTCCTTGTAGAAATGAACTAAACTTGTATAAGTTTCATTAATAATACTTTTACCAACTTTTAGATCAGCTTTTATCTCAACTAAATCACTACTCTCTTTTTTTGAATGAATTTTACCATTTAAACACCACGGTACAAATTCAGGATATTTTTCAATATCAAGAACCATTTCAATCAATTGATTTTTTTTACAAGGAATAATCTTTTTTATTGATGCAGATGACATTCAAGCTGTTTATTTCTTGCGTCCTGTAGTTTTTTAAAATCTTCGTCAGCATGGTATGAAGATCTTGTAAGTGGTGAAGAAGACACTAATAAAAAACCTTTTGTTTTTGCTATTCTCTCAAACTCTTTGAATTCTTCAGGAGTATAATATCGAGATAAAGGATGGTGCTTTGGTGATGGTTGCAAATATTGACCAATAGTAATAAAATCTACTTCAGCAGATCTTAAATCGTCCATTACTTGAGTCACTTCATTTTTATTCTCCCCTAAACCAACCATAATTCCAGATTTTGTAAAAATTTTTTTATTAAATTTTTTTGCATTTTTTAACAATTCTAATGAAGCAAAATAGCGGGCACCTGGTCTAACATTTACATAAAGTCTAGGCACAGTTTCTATATTATGATTAAAAACATCCAAATCAGCTTCTAAAATTTTTTTGTATGACTCGCCTTTTCTTAAGAAATCTGGAGTTAAAACTTCAATTGATGTATCGGGATTTTTGTTTCGAGTAGCCTCAACAACTTTAAAGAAATGTTCTGATCCTCCGTCAGCTAAGTCATCCCTGTCAACAGATGTAATTACAACGTGTTTTAAATTTAAACTTTTTACTGCTTTTGCAATTTTGGCTGGTTCGTAAATATCAAGTGCAGATGGTTTTCCAGTTTTAACATCACAAAATGCACATGCTCTTGTACACGTATCTCCCATAATCATAAAGGTAGCGTGTTTTTTACTCCAACATTCTGTTATGTTAGGACAGTTAGCTTCCTGACAAACAGTAACTAAATTATTTTGATTGACAACTTGTTTAGTTTGAAAAAAAATTTGAGAGTCAACAATCTTTGACCTTATCCATGATGGTTTCCTTTTTATTGGATTAAATGGTTTATTCCTTTTTTCTGGGTGTCTTTTATCTCTGTCTATCATCTTAATTTAATTATTATTTCGTCCTTTTTTCCAAATTTAAACTTCTCTCTATAAATCATATCAACATAATCTAAATTTAAATTTGATGATAAAAGTTGATTTTTTATTTCAAATTCATTTAATTCTTTTGAAAGTTTCTTTTCTTTTTGGATCAAATTTTTATATATTCTTTCCTTTTCGTAAAAAGATACTAGACCTCTTTCACCTCCAATTAAATTAGTTGCAATATAAAATGTTAATAAAATATTGACTAAAAGCAATTTCTTTGTTTTAAAAAAATTTAAAAGTTTCATATTTAAATTTTAGCCATTTTTGAGTGTTTTCCAAGCTCCTCTTCTATTCGTAAAAGTCTATTATATTTAGCTACTCTCTCAGATCTAGCTAAAGAGCCTGTTTTTATTTGTGAAGAATTTGTCGCAACTGCCAAATCAGCTATAAAAGTGTCCTCTGAGTCGCCTGACCTATGTGAAATTATAGTAGCAAATTTATTATCCTGAGCAAGCTTTATTGCTTCTAGAGTTTCACTTACTGAACCTATTTGATTTGGTTTAATTAAGATAGAATTAGCTGATTTTTCTTTAATTCCCTTTTCCAATCTTTTTTTATTAGTCACAAACAAGTCATCTCCTACAATTTGCGAATTAGTCTTTTGTGTTAATTGTTTCCAATTATTCCAATCATCTTCTGAAAAGGGATCTTCAATAGATTTGATTGGAAATTTTTTTATTATCTCTAAAAAATATTCTACATTTTTAGGCTTTATTAGTTCATTTGCAGCTACATCTAAACAAATTGATATATCTTCACCTGGTTTAAATCCTGCTGAAGATATTGAGTTAATAATTATCTCAATTGCTTCCTCATCAGAACTTAGCGAAGGGGCAAATCCGCCTTCATCACCCACACTTGTAGATATTTTTTTATTTTCTAGATTTTTTTTTAAATTTTGTATCACTAAAAAAGACATCTTCATGCACTCCTCAAAGCTATTTGCTCCGTCAGGTCTAATCATAAATTCTTGAATTTCTAATGAATTATTAGCGTGTGCTCCTCCATTAATAATATTCATTAGGGGATAAGGCATAGTGAAAACAGGATTCTTTTCATTGTTTATATATCTGTATAATTCTTTATTCGCTAATTTAGCTGCAACTTTTATGTTTGCAATTGATACAGCTAATATAGCATTGGCTCCAATGTTTGACTTATTATCTGTTCCGTCTAAATTTATTAATACTTTGTCAATTTCACTTTGATGATTAGGATCTTTATTTTTCAAAATTTTAGCAATTTTGCTATTTATGTTATTGACTGCATCAAAAACACTTTTGTTTAAGTAATTTTTGTTATTATCTCTAAGTTCATAAGCCTCATGTTTGCCCGTTGATGCTCCAGATGGTACAATTGAAGTTCCCACTAAACCATTCTCTAATATGACTTCAGCTTCTACAGTTGGATTTCCTCTGCTATCAAAGACTTGTCTGCCTTTTACATGTGTAATTTTTGACATTATTATTTTACTAACTTATCGATTTCTGTAAGTTTTTTTAATAAACTTTTCATTTCTTTTATTGGAACCATATTAGGCCCATCTGATGGTGCATTATCTGGATCATCGTGAGTTTCTATAAAAATTGCACCTACACCAACAGCAATGGCTGCTCGAGCTAAGTGAGGAACAAATTCTCTTTGACCGCCACTTTTCTCTCCCCTTCCCCCAGGTTGTTGTACCGAGTGTGTTGCATCAAAAACTATTGGGAACCCAAATTTTGACATTATTGGTAGAGCTCTCATATCTGAAACAAGGGTGTTATAACCAAAGCTTGCTCCTCTCTCAGTTATAAGAATATTAACATTTCCTGTATCCTCTATTTTTTTAATAACATTTTGCATATCCCAAGGAGCTAAAAATTGTCCCTTTTTTACATTAATTATTTTTCCTGTTTTCGCTGCAGCTATTAATAAATCAGTTTGTCTACACAAAAATGCTGGAATTTGTAAAACATCTACATGATTTGCTACTATAGAACATTGTTCAGCTGTATGAACATCAGTTAAAACTGGAACGCCTATATCTTTTCTTATTTTATCAAAAATTGGAAGTGATTTATCTAAGCCTAAACCTCTTTTTCCTTTTATGCTAGTTCTATTGGCTTTATCAAATGATGTCTTGTAAATTAGATTTATATCTAGATCAGTAGTAATTTTTTTTAATTCAGTGGAAATCTTTATAGCATGCTTCTCACTTTCAAGTTGACATGGACCAGCTATTAAGGTGAAAGGTTTGTCATTTCCTATTTCAAAGTTATCACATTTTACTTTATGATTTTTCATTTTTTCGAATTAATTTTTGCTGCCTTAATAAATGATGAGAATAATGGATGTGGAGTTAAAGGTCTAGATTTAAATTCTGGATGAAATTGAACTCCAATAAACCAAGGGTGATCCCTCAATTCTATAATTTCTGGTAATTTATTATCTGGAGATATACCTGAAAAAATCATTCCTTTATTCTCAAATTTCTCTTTGTAATTAATGTTAACTTCATATCTATGACGATGCCTTTCATCTACCTTTAAAGAATTATAAATTTTACTTACTTTTGTGTCTTTTTTAAGTCTAGCTTCATAACTGCCTAAACGCATAGTCCCGCCCAAATTTTTAATAGTTCCTTTCATTAATTTTCCATCTTTTGTCCACTCACTCATTAGACCGACAACAGAAGCTTTCGAGGGACCAAATTCACTGGACGTTGCATCTTTAATATTTAACTCATTTCTTGCAAATTCAATTACTGCCATTTGCATACCAAAACATATACCTAAAAAAGGAATATGATGTTTTCTTGCAAAATTTATAGCCGCTATTTTTCCTTCAGTACCTCTTTTACCAAATCCCCCTGGTATAAGAATTCCAGATACATCGTTAAGTTTATTTTTAATTTCATTTGGTTGGAGTTTATCGGACTCTATTCTCAGTAAATTTACTTTTAAATTATTGTCTATTCCACCATGAGTTAAAGCCTCATCTAAAGATTTATAAGCATCTTTTAACTGAACATATTTTCCAATTATTGCTATATTTACAGTATTTTTAGTATTAAGAACTAATTTGGTAATTTTTTTCCAAGGATTTAAATTAACTTTTCTTTTTGATTTAATTTTAAAAAACTTTAAAACTCTTTCATCTAACTTTTCTTTATTAAAACTTATTGGTGCTTCATAAATAGTCTTAACATCTACTGTTTCTATAACATCTTCAATAGCTACATTGCAAAATAGTGAGATCTTTTTTCTTTGGTTTAAAGGAATTGATCTCTCAGATCTACAAATTATAATGTCAGGTTGAATACCAATACTCCTTAGCTCTTTGACAGAATGTTGGGTTGGTTTTGTTTTAATTTCATCTGAAGCTTTCATATATGGAACTAAAGTCAAATGAATGAACAAAGTATTTTGTCTACCTATTTGGTTGGAAAACTGTCTAATAGCTTCTAAAAAAGGAAGACTTTCAATATCACCAACTGTACCTCCAATTTCACATATTACGAAGTCCTCTTTCACTACATCATTCTTAATAAATTCTTTGATCCTATTAGTGATATGTGGAATAACCTGAACAGTTTTTCCTAAATATTTTCCTTGACGCTCTCTTTTGAGAACATCGTTATAAATTTTTCCTGTGGTGATGTTATCTGATTTTTTTGCAGATATACCTGAAAATCTTTCGTAATGGCCTAAATCTAAATCTGTTTCCGCTCCATCATCTGTCACGTAAACTTCACCATGTTGAAAAGGACTCATTGTTCCTGGATCGACGTTTAAATATGGATCTAATTTTCTTATTCTAACTTTGTAACCCCTTGACTGTAATAAATAAGCAAGTGATGCAGACGATAATCCTTTACCTAAAGATGAGACCACGCCGCCAGTGACAAAAATATATCGCGCCATGGAAGTATGTTATATCTGATAATTGTGTTAAAAAAAAGTTTTATTTATTAGACTCTGGTATCTGGGGTAAATTTGTGTCCTTATCTTCCTCGAGTTCTAAAACTGACTGTGTTTTACGAATTTCATCCCTATTAATAGCTACTAACACAATACTACAAATTATAAATAATGAGGCAATTATAGTTGTTAATTTTGTTAAAAAAGTACCTACAGATCTAGAAGACGTGAAATTATCTTGTGAAACACCAAGTCCTAATGCTCCACCCTCGGATCTTTGTAATAAGACAATAACTACTAAAATAATTGCAAGAATAATATTTATAACAACAATAATGCTTTCCATGATGCCTATCTATAGTAATTCTTTATTATATCAATAAATTTTTTAGAAGATTTTGATGCTCCGCCTATCAAAAAACCATCGATTTCTCTAATTTCTTTAAACATCTTAATGTTATTTTCATCGACTGAACCTCCATACAATACTGGTGGGCTTTTTTTCTTAAAAATATTTTTAAGAACCTTTTTAATATGCGTGGTTGTTTTATTAAGTTCATTAGTTGTAGGTATTTTTCCAGTTCCAATTGACCAAATTGGTTCATAGGCAATAATAATATCATTTTTATTAAATTTTTTTTCTAATACCTTTGTTAATTGTGTCCTAAGAACATTATGAGTTTTTTTATTTTTTTTTTGGATTCTATTTTCTCCGATACAAAAAATTACTTTTAATTTATTTTTTAACGCAAATTTAACTTTATTTTTAAGAATTTTATCATTATCTCCCTCGCTACGGTTGTCTGAATGACCTACAAGTGTAAATTTTGCTCCGACCTTTTTTAACATGAAAGAACTTATCGCAGCCGTGTTAGATGAAAATTGATCTTTTTGATAACAATTTTGTGAACCTATGCTAATTTTCTTTTTTTTGAAGTATCTAGAGTATGACTCAATAAGAGTGTATGGAGGGGTAACAATCACTTTATATCTATTACGGTACCTGTCTTTTGAATAAAATGAATTAATTTTGTTAATTATATTAATAGACTTAGGAATTCCAAACATTTTCCAATTTCCAATAAAATATTTCATGATACTTCTATATTGAGTTTGATCTATTTGAATTAATAATTTATTAGTTATTTAAAATATTAATATGTTAAATTCAATAAAAAAATATTCTAAAACCTTCCTTTTTAAACTTCTGGTAGGAATAATTATATTGCCTTTTTTATTTTGGGGCATGGGTGATGTATTTAGCGGTGGAAGTCAAAATGTAGTCGCTAAAATTGACTCAGAAAAAGTTAGTACAAGAGACTTTGTAAATTATTTAAATATTCTTAATTTAAGTGATGAGGAACGTAAAAATCTTCCAAAAACAGATTTAATCGAGAAAATCTTATCTGATTATATTGGAAAAAAAGTTCTTATTTTAGAACTAGAAAATTTAAATGTAATACTAGAGGACTCGTCTTTAAAAGAGATTATCATTAATGATAAAACATTTTTTAAAGATGACAAATTTTCAAGAACTGAATACGAAAAATTTTTAATTTCTAATAGTCTAAGTGCTCCTTTATTTGAAACGAATGTAGCTGAACAAGAAAAAAAGAGACAATTATTAAGTTACTTATCTGGTGGAATTGAAGTTCCAAGTTTTCTTATTCAACATGAGTTCAATAGAGAAAATCAAACAAAGAAAATAGAATTTATCAATTTAAAAAAATTCTATAGTAAAAAGATTTCAGAACAAAAAATTCAAGATATTTATAATAAAAATAAAAGTTTTTATACCGAAACATTTAAGAACTTTAAATATACCGAATTAACACCATTAAATATTATAGGTGAAAATAAGTATAATGAAGTTTTTTTTAATAAGATTAATCAAATTGAGAATAAAACTTTAGATGGTATAGATCTAAATGAAATTGCTTCGGATTACAATTTGAGTTTAAACACAACAGGACTCATAAATAAAAAAAATGATTCTAAATTAGATAAAAAAATTATTCAGAGTTTTTTTAAACTTAAAAAAGAGAATACAGTAGAATTTATCAATTTAGATAAAAAATATTATATTGTTGAATTAATAAAAATTTCTCAAGTCCAAAAAGATAAAAATGATAAAGATGTAAGAGACTCCATTAAAGCCCAAATTAATATAGAAAATAAAATTAATAAAAATAGTAAGTTAGCAAAAGAGATTAATGATAAAAGTTTTTCGAGATCCCAAATGGATCTTTTTGCTAAAGAAAATAATTTAGAAATTGAGTCAACCACTTTAACCAAATTAGAAGATGACAATATTTTTAGTCCTGGAGTAATTAAAAGAATATTTGAAACAAATAACAAGAGTATTAATTTGATAACAGATAATATGCTTAAAGATAATTTCATTATCTATGTAAAAGATACGAAATTACCAAAAATAAAAAAACAAAATGAAAATTACGAAAATTATAAATTAAAAGCCAAATTGAGACTTGCTAATGATATTTATAATATTTATGACCTAAGTTTAAATAGAAAATATAATGTAGAAATTAATAATAAAACTTTAAATCGAATCAAAAACTCATTTTAATGAAAATAAATATAAGTTTTGAAAAATTTAAAAAAAATCATCAAAAAAGAAAAAGCCAAGTCCTTTTTATAGAAAAGAAATGTTTAGATTATAAAAAGATTGAAAATATATATAATTTAATTTTATCAAAAAAAAATAGTTTTATTTTTGAGTCAGTTGAAAAAGGAAAGAATAGAGGCAGGTATACTATTGTGGGATACAATCCAGATATAATATGGGATTTTAAGAAAAATCATTTAAGTATTTTTAATCAAGATAAAGTTAAAAAAAAAAAGGTTAATCCTTTAAAATATATAAATGATTTAACAACAAATTTTAAAATAGATTTACCAAAAAAAATACCTCCTATGTCTTCGATGTTAGTAGGATATTTTTCTTATGATATAATAAGATATATCGAAAAAATTCCCGACCGATGCAAAGACGATCTTAAAATCCCTGATGTGAGAATTTTGAGACCAAAAAATTTGGTTATTTATGATAATTTAAAAAAGAAAATTTTTTATTTATGTAATATTTTTTCAGATAACAAAATATCTAATTACTTTGATGAATATGACAAAATAAAAAAAGAGTTTTATTTACTTAGTTTTTATGAACATATTAATTTACCAAAAAAACTAACCTTTAAAAATAATAAAAATAAAATAAAGTCGAATTTAACAAAAAAACAGTTTAAGGATAAAGTTCTAAAAGCTAAAAAATATATTGAAAAAGGAGATATTTTTCAGGTAGTCCTTAGTCAAAGATTTGAACGAAAATTTGAAAAAAAACCAATAGAAATTTATAACTATTTGAGAAAGTCTAATCCGTCTCCTTTTATGTTTTACTTTAATTTCCAAGATTTTAAAATCTTAGGTAGTAGTCCTGAAATTTTAGTTAGATTAAGAAATAAATATATTACTGTGAGACCTATCGCTGGTACAAGACCTAGAGGAAAAAATGCAAAAGAAGATAAAAAATTTAAAAATGAGTTAATAAAAGATAAAAAAGAATTAGCTGAGCACCTTATGTTACTAGATCTTGGTAGAAATGATGTTGGTAAAGTTTCAAAAATAAATACAGTTAAAGTTACAGAAAGCTTTAAAATCGAAAAATATTCTCATGTGATGCACATTGTTTCAAATGTTGTTGGAAAATTTAATAATAAAGTTTCAATTTTTGAGGCTTTGTTAGCAGGTTTCCCAGCCGGGACGGTAAGTGGTGCACCAAAAATAAGAGCTATGGAAATCATAGATGAATTAGAAAAAAATAGAAGAAATTTATATGCAGGTGGAATTGGATATTTCACTCCAAATAATGAATTTGATACGTGTATAGCATTAAGAACAGCTTTAATAAAAGACAACAAATTTTTTGTACAAGCTGGAGCTGGAATAGTTGCTGATAGTCAACCAGAAAAAGAATTTATTGAAACGGTTAATAAAGCAAAAGCTTTAATGAGGGCAATTGATTAGATGAAAATTTTATTAATAGATAATTATGACAGTTTTACTTATAATTTATATCACTATATTTCTAAGTTAAATAAAGATGTAGACGTGATAAGAAATGACAAAATCGACGGAAAAACTATTTTAAAAAGAAAGTATAAAAAAATAGTTATTTCTCCTGGACCTGGGAGTCCAAATCAGGCAGGTAATTGCCTAAAGATTGTGAAAGATGTATATAAAAAAATTCCTATTCTTGGAGTCTGTTTGGGGCATCAAATTATCGGACAAGCTTTTGGAGGAAAAATCATTAATGCAAAAATTTTGATGCACGGTAAGACAAGCAAAATTAGACATATTAAAAAAGGATTATTTAAAAATATTAAAAATAATTTTGAAGCAACTAGATATCATAGCTTGGTGGTGGACCGTAAAAGACTATCAAAAAACTTAATAATCACAGCAGAAACAAAAAATAAGACAATTATGGGTTTGATGCATAAAGACTACGATATTCATGGCTTCCAATTTCATCCTGAGAGTATTAGTACTAAAGTTGGAATGAAATTAATTAAAAATTTTATAAAAAATTAAAATGTCAAATATCCAAGAAAAACTTAAAAAGGGTCAAAACCTTTCATTTGAAGAAAGCAAAATTCTGTTCTCGGAACTTATGGAAGGAAAATATCAGGATAATACAATAATAGATATATTAGATGCTCTATTAAAAAAAGGAGAGACAAAAGATGAGCTTGCAGGAGGTATTTATATACTAAGAGAAAAAGCAAACAAAGTTAATGCGGATGAAAATACTATTGATACCTGCGGGACTGGAGGTGACGGTCAAAACTCTTTAAATATCTCTACTGCTGCAGCTATAGTTTTAGCTAGCATGAATGTAAAAGTCGCTAAACATGGTAATAAGGCTGTTTCATCAAATTGTGGTTCAGCAGATGTACTTGAGGCTTTGAAAATTAATATTAATCTTAACTCTAAAGAAGTTGAACAGAGCATTAAAAAATTTAATTTTGCTTTTATGTTCGCTCCTAATTATCACTCTGCGATGAAACATGTCGGACCTGCTAGAAAAAAAATGGGAAAGAAAACAATCTTTAATTTGATTGGACCTTTAAGTAGTCCAGCGAAAGTAAAAAGACAAGTAATTGGCGTATATGACAAAAAATGGATGAAACCATTTGCAGAAGCACTTAAAGAAAATGGTGTTGTTCACGCTTACATAGTACATAGTGATGATGGCATGGATGAAATCTCACCATTTGAAAAAACAAATGTTGTAGAACTTAAGAAAGGAAATATTAAGCAATTTTCAATTGATCCAAAAAATCTCGGCTTATATTCTAAAAACAAAGAAAATTTAAAAGGTAAAGATGCTGAATATAATTCCAAAAAAATAATTGAAATTTATAAAGGAAAAAATAATGAATTTTCTCAGTCCGTAGCTCTAAATGTTGCTGCCGGATTAATTGTTTCTGGTAAAGAAACTGATTTTAAAACAGCTTATGAAAAGGCGATAAAACATTTAAATTCAGGTAAAGTGTTTTACCATTTAACAAAAATTCAATCAAATTAATGACAAATATTTTAAAAAAAATTATAGAAGAAAAAAAACAAACTTTAGAATTAATAAAAAAAGAGAAATCTTTAAATGTCCTTGAAAAAAATGTTAAAGATCAAAGTTTTCTAAATTTTAAAGAAACAATAAAAAAAAATAAAGGTATTTCTATTATATCAGAAATAAAAAAAGCAAGTCCTTCCGCAGGTATCCTTATTCATAATTTCAATCATTTGGATATTGCAAAAATTTATATAGAAAATGGGGCTACTTGTCTTTCAGTATTGACAGAAGAGAAACATTTTTTAGGCAAGCTAGAATATATTCAAGATATTAAAAAAAAGTTTAAAATACCTATTCTGGCAAAAGACTTTTTTATAGACCCATACCAAGTAGCTTTAGCTAAAAGCTATGGAAGCGATTGTATATTAATAATTATTGCCGCTTTAAATGGAAGTCAAGCTGATGAAATATATTCAGAGGCTTTAAAACACAATCTTTCTGTTATAGTAGAAGTACATGATCTTAAAGAGGCTGAGATGGCTTTAAAATATGATCAAGCTCTGATAGGAATTAACAATAGAAATTTAAAAAATTTAGATGTTTCTATTAATAATACGATTTCAATTTTTGAGGTTGTTAAAAATCACAAAGCACCTCTTTTATCTGAAAGCGGAATAAAAGATGAAAAAGATGTACGATATATTTACGAAAAAACAGGTATTAAAAATTTTCTTATTGGAGAATCACTTCTTAAATCTAACAAACCAGGTGAATTAATGAAAAGATTAATTCAAATAACTCAATAAAATTAACCCTTATTTAAAGTTGTAATTTAAAGAGAACTTTTATAGAACATAGATGTACGAGGTTTGTTCTATGCTTACAAAAAAACAAAAAA
>MDTB01092070.1_pt1 | contig 14266 bp, 12 predicted proteins | sample 811161 | NCBI WGS metagenome assembly MDTB01 (sample SAMN05326650, study PRJNA326480) | marine metagenome | isolation source: seawater | place: Mediterranean Sea | collected 2009
GCCAATAAAGCAATTATAAATAGTTTACGCATTACAAATAAATTCCACTGTTAATTCACCAGCTTGCTCAACTGGTATTCCATTAATTACTTTAGGCTTAAATTGCCATCTTCTGATAGCTTTTGTAGCCTCTTTATTGAAAAGTGTGCCATTAGTCGCTCTCACAATTCTTGCTAATTTTACCCTACCATTAGGCCCAACTACTAGATATATTTGAACTGTTCCATCAATTCCACCCTGAATTGCTTGAATTGGGCATTGTGGTTGAACTTTAACCATTGGAATTAATGCAGAGGAAGTACCTTGTAAATCACTCACGTCTCCAAGAAAAGCACCTCCAAAATCAACAGGAACCGAAAAGTTTGGTAACTCAATATCTAAGTCGGGTCTTACTAACTTTGTATCTTGTTGAAGATCAATGTCAGGAGGTGGTGGAGGCCTTTTATCAGGCTTTGGACGCTCAGGTATTTTTCTATCTCTTTCTAATAAAGAATCATCACTATTAATTCTTATAAATTCCAAATAACTTACATCATCATTATTTTTTTTATCAAAAATGTTGGTGGTAATTAAATATTGCATCAGTAGAAAAATGCAAAACGCTGCAACTAATGAAAGTAAATGTGGATAATATTTTTCGTATTTACTAATTATCATTTTTAGCAGCAATTGATATATTGGTTACGCCTGCTAACCTTATTTGATCCATAGCCTCTACTAATAGACCTGATCTTGATCTTTGATCAGCTTGAATTATTACTGAACCCTCTGGATACTCAATTTTAAGTCTTTCTATGTTGGCTCTAACTGCTTTTAAATCAATCCTTCTTTTATCAATATAAATTTCATCATTTTCAGTAATTGCTACTAATATATTTCCTTTCTCATCTCTTTCAGCTGTTTCAGCATTTGGCCTATTAACCTCAACACCAGTTTCTTTAACAAAAGATGTTGTAACGATAAAAAATATGAGCATTATGAATACAATATCCATCATTGGGGTTAAGTCTAATGCCGCTTCTTCTTGAGCTTGTCTTCTTTTATTATAACGCTTCATATATTTACCTTTTGCTTTAAATATATTCGAGCTTCTTCTTGATATTTTTCAACTTTATTAGCAAGGTCAAATTTAAAGAATAAACCACTTAACGCGATTGTCATGCCTGCCATAGTCGGAATTGTTGCTTTAGCAACTCCTGTTGACATTGCGCGAGGATTTCCTGTACCTAGCACGGCAAGAACTTCAAATACTTCAATCATTCCATATACAGTTCCTAATAGCCCTAACATAGGACATAGTCCAATCAAACCATCTAACATTTTAAGTTGTTTCGATGACTTTCTTTTAATATGAATTAAAAAAGAATCTTGGAAAAAATCAAAATTATTTTTATTAACAACTAAACCTTTTGAAAAATCAACAAAATTGTTGTGAATCCAGTTCTTGTTATATGAAGTTGCAAGATATTTAGAAAAAATAATAAACCATATAAAGATGGTTACAAAAAAAAGTATATACAAAACCGGGCCACCCCTTTCAAACAGATCAGATAATCCAAACATTATTTAATTTTCTTAACAATATTTACAGCAACAAACTCTTCTATTTCTTGTAGTATCCCAGAAACTTTTTCTGATAATAACGTATACATTGCCAATAAAGGTGCCGCAAATATTAATCCTAACATTGTTGTTACTAGAGCTTGCGATATTCCACCAGCCATTTGTTTAGGGTCTCCTGTTCCAAAAACAGTAATAGCTTGAAATGTCTCAATCATACCAATAACTGTTCCTAAAAGACCCAAAAGTGGAGCTACAGCAGCTAAAAATTTTATCCAATTTACACCAAAACTTAAATTTCCATTGACAGCAAGTAAAACCTCGTCACATTCTCTTTCAAAAGCTTCAACATCTGGTGTGTTATTTGAAATACTGTCAATTTTATTGAATACATCATTATCATCATTTGAACTTATTGTTTTAGAATATTTATAAAGTGAATAGTACCTATAACCTGCAAAAATCAAGCCTGAAATACCAATAACAACAATTATGAAACCTATAAGCTTTCCTTGAGCAATTCTTTCAAATGTTGAAGGTTTATCAAGATAAAGAGAGAGTAAAAAACCTCTAGTTGGATCAATTGGAGCAACTGAATAACCATCAGAACGGTAATGAGATCTAAAATTTCTTCTTAATGATCTTTCAGGTTGTTTTTGTAAAACAGAAAAAGCATTATTTGCAATATCGGTTTTCACAAATGATCTATTTTCAACCATATTAAATGGACCATATCGAACGAGTCTAGTTTCTTCAATATCACCAGATGAATTAATAATATTTGCACTTATTTCTTTAACTTCACCCGAAGAAGCTATTTCATTTAAATGTAGAACCCATAAATCTTCAAGATTTTTTAAACTGTGAACTTTAATTTTTCCAATTTCATTGAGAGCATCTGTTCTTTGTGGGTATTCTGAAAAATTATATGCAGATTCAGAATCAGCTTGTAATTCACCAGCCATTTGCCTTGCAACTCCAAATAATTCACCAAGAACTCCTAGCTTAATATTTAATTCAGTTTCTAATTCTGAAAGTTTAATTTCATTAGCTTCAAATAAATTTTCAAGCCTTTGGTTTCGTGCTTCCTCGTCTGCTAATTGTTTTTTTGCTTTTGACAGCAAAAATCTTCTGTCTGCAACTTTCTTAATGAATTCATCTAAACGTACTTTATCTATTGAAGACAGTTCTTCACGATTTTTTTCTACCCTATCTATAAGATCTTGAATTTTTTCAACTCTTTCAATATTTGGATCTACCTCTTCCTCTACTGCTTGAGTAAAAATAAAAGCACTAAAACAAACAACTAATCCAAGATTGAAAATATTCTTCATTTTTCAACCTCTTGTATGGGAAGATTAATAAAGTCTGGAGGTGCTTGTTTAAAAGCAATTTTTAAAGCAGAATCTATTTCATCAGAATACTTACCGCTAAGATGATTCCAGCTTCCCTTTTTTTTGTCCCAATATCCTGTTTCATCACCATCTGGTGTCATATAGAACAAGTTCAATCTTCCTAATCTAAAAAATTGTGCACCAAGGTTAACACCATCAATATTTATTGTTCCAGAGTAAGCTTCTATTGTTCTGCCATATTCATTTTCAATTTGATACGCTTCATATATTTTTCTAAATTTTTCAGCAGTAGAGAAATTGGCTTTAAAAAGAATATCTTCTAATTCTTCAAGTCTTGAAAGTCTCTCATCTAATAAAAATGGAACGTCTATCTCAATAAGTTCTCTTAAAGTAATAGTCATTCTCTCGAGTAAAGGCAAGACATATTTATTTGTTTCGTCTAGATCATCTATTTGTTGAGTAATATTAGCAATCTCTTCAGCTTGATTTATTGTGATTCTTTCAAGTTGATTGTCATACTTATTTAAAATTTCAAACTCAACAACAGTGTCTTTATATTCGTTTGTAAGTTTTTTTGATTCAGTATCTAATTTATCTATTTTTGCTTGAGTTTTTTGTAAATCTTCAATTGTTCCTGATTGAAAATCTATTGATTCAGTAACCAGCTCTTCAGGTTTTTCAGGAACAATAGTAACTGGTTCCTCAGATTCTTGAGAGAAAGCACTTATAAAAAAGAATAATAAAATTAATGAGTATATTTTTTTCATGTCTTATTAAACAGGGCCTTAGTTAAGGCCCTGATATTATATAGTTTTTACTATATTTTATATATATTTTTAGAATCTATAGTTCGCGCTCACATATACAGCTCTACCAAAAATACTGTAGTATCCTCGGTTAAACCATGGGAAACCATAGGCACTGTCTTTCTCTGGCATTTTGTCTTCAAGGTTTGAGACAGTAGCTCTTATATCAAAGTCAGCAGAGAAGTTATATCCAACTGATAGATTAGCAACGATAAAGGGATCACCTTTTTCACCATAGTACTGTTCCATGTGACCAGTTCTATCTAAGAATAGTGACACTCTCCAATCATCATATCTCCAAAGTGCTGTTGCATTTTGCTGAGATCTAGGTTGATAAAGGTAGGTATCTAGGTAATCTATTTCATCAGATATATCATCAACTTTAAAGTTTCTGCTAATGATGTTTGAATTTAGTATTACAAAACTAAAATCACCTGCAGATTCTGTTGAAAAAGAATATCTTAATGTTGTATCAACTCCAATATATTCTTGCATAAGTTGATTTGTGTTAAATGTAGTAATTTCAGTAATATTTGGTAAATTGGAATTACTAAATTCTTCGGTTACTGTTCCACGAACAACATTTGGTAAAACGTCTGAACAATTTACAGATGAGAAATCTGCATCGTTATAGTAACTTTCGAAATCATCTGCTAATCCTTCATCTGCAGCAACACAATATGCTTCACGAGCAGCTAAATTAGCTACACTAACATTGGTAACTGCTTTTTCTAAGATTACTTGGAAAGCATCTAAAGTGAAAGAACCACCTTCTGCATAATCCCAAACAAAACCTACAGAGAAGTTTTCGCCAGATTCAGCATCAAGTAAAGGATTTCCTCTAAATTTACCTCTTATTGTATAAGAGTCGTCACATTGTCCGGAGCTTGAAACACCACTAAAGAAACAAGCTCTGTGGTCGGTAACACTATCAAAGTAAGAACTGTTTCCAGCATAAACGTAGTGCATATCTGGAGCTCTAAAACTCTCAGAAACAGATCCTCTAAGTAAGAATTTGTCATTTGGTCTGTATGCAAAATTAATCATCGCTGATTGTCTTCGACCAACAGTACTCGACTCATTATCATATTCATCAGACCTTAGAGCAGCAGTAAGCTCAAGCTTAGGCGTCACAGGCAATAGAAACTCTGCGCCAACAGATAGTCTGTCTCTGTCTCCACCGCCTTGTCTAGCAGAACCATTAATAAATATTGGTACGCCAGGTGTTCCTAAATCAGAAGCTACTCTTCTTGGATCAGGTTTTAGTAAATAATCTTGCTCATGGTATTCAATTACAGCAGCAAAAGCCATAGGACCACCAGGAAGTTGAACATCAAGTTCTCCAGAAACCTGGTAATCAATCATTGTTGAAGATGTTTCAGCTCCAGTTACTTCAGGAGCATTAAAAGCACCTATTTGGTCATTTGCAACAGGAGAAAAAGCTCTATCCCAAGCTAAACAAGCACTATATGTTGTTCCAAACAATGGATCAACAATCGTATCAACACCACAAGGATGATTTTGAGCAGCAGGAGTATTCATGTATGAATAATAAATGTTTGCATAACTTAAATATGAACCAATTCCAAAAGCATATGCTGCATTGTAGTAAAGATCGCCTCTCCACTTATAAAAGTCAGTTATATCTGTTGTATCGCCTCTGTCAGCACCTGTAATCCAGTCATATACATCTGTTGTTAGTGGAGCAGATTTATATAATGAATTATATTCAGTAGTGCTTATACCAAAATTCCAGTCGTAGCCATTATCGTAAACACCTGTCAATCCAACGAAAAGATCAAAGGTATCTTCAGTATAATTTGACTCTCTTCTTGCATTTGGACCTATTTGTCCACCGAGAGTTCTAGTATATCTGTACAAACCAAAATCATTTGTCCCTATAAGTCCGCCAAATCCAGCATCCTGTCTAGTAGTATGAGGTGTCTGTGTCCAAACATTTGATAATCTAAACCATCTTGAGAAACTATTAATGTATGACTCTGATTCATAGTAAAAAGCTCTTGCACTTAAAACAACACCATTATCAAAGTTATAGTTATATGTGCCCATTAGAGTGTACTCATCTCTTTCATTAATCAATGTCTGGTTGTCATCTTGGTAATCTTGTACACAGTAGGATCCGGGATAAGAGAACGGAGGTGATTCATAACCATAATCTTCTTTATCCCATCTAAACCCAGTTGGATAGAATTGTTCACATGTATAACCATTAGCGGCTACAGCATCATAACCATACTCGCCATATCCTCGCGGAGTTTGATCTCTACCAGAAATACTTTGTAAGGATGCGAGATAATCAGCAAAGACTGCTGTGCTTCTATATTGAGGATCACTTGGATCTGACCAAATTGGATTGTCTGACCAACTTCTAAAACCTGGTCTGTCTTTATAATACATTGGATCTATGTGATACGCATTTGCACCAACAGTCCAACTATGGTTTCCAGAGAATCCTCCAGTTACAAAAGTTAAATCTAGGATATTGTCGCCACCGTTGTCAGTTTGCCCTACAAAAGCGTTAACTTCTGAATATTCTAAACCAGTTGTAGTAATAATATTTACAACTCCAGTAACAGCATCAGAACCATAAATCGCAGATGAACCTGATGTTGCAACTTCAATTCTATCAATTAATCCGGCTGGGATAGTTCCGGTATTAACAAAGTTTGATGAATTGTTGTATGGAAAGGGATAATCAGCCATTCTTCTTCCGTTAACAAGAACCAAAACCCTGCCAGGACCAAATCTTCTAAGATCTAGTTCACTTGCATTTGGAGTAAACGTGTTAACTAAAGATTCGTTTTGTGTTTGAGCACTAGCAATTGGTAAACTTTGTAAAGCCTCAGTAAGGTTTCTATAACCATTATCTTTCATATCTTGTTTTGTGATAACAATTAAAGGAGTTGCTCCTTCAACTTGACTTCTTTTAATTCTAGAACCAGTTACAGTAACTTTTTCAAGAGTTACAACACCATCATCTGATTCTGCCGGTACTTCTTCTTCGGAAGATTCTGATTCTGTTTCGATAGGTGCATCTTCAACAACCTCTTCAGTAGCTGCTTCAGGCTCTTCAGAAACTACAATATCACCTGGATTATCAGCAATTATTACGAAAGAAATAGTAAAAATTGAAAGTAAAAATAAGTTTTTCATGTCATTAATCATAAAGTTATCCCCTTAATATGATAATTAAAGTAATAAAGTACTATATTTCGCTGAAAAAACATAGTTTTTTTGAGTTTTTTAGTGAAAATTTAAATTTATATATTATCATTTATCATATACGTATTAACGTTGCTTAATTAAAAATTACATGATGTACATTCTTTAACACACATGTAGCATTAACAGAATTTCAATAGCAACTTAAAAATAATATAGGCAAAAAAACTATGAAAAAAATTAATCTGTTTACAGTTTCTGTTTTAGTTACTTTATTTCTCAACAATAAAGCTTTAACAGAGAATATGATACCTGCTGAATATTTTGCATGTTACTCAAACTACAATAGTATGCAAATGTCGCCAAATGGTGAATATATAGCAATTGTAAGTGAGCCCAGAGACAATAAATGTGATATTGAACCTGACCTTCAGAAAAAAGTCGAAGATGATTATCGTGGTGGTAAATTAACGCTATATAGTACTCAAGATGGTTCTACAGTTACACTGACATCAGGAAAAGGTAACAGTAGTGTCGGTAGCGTTAGGTGGGTTTCTGATGACAGAATAATTTTTAATACTGAGCCTACAAATTCATCTGGAAAATCTTTGGGTGCTTACGCACTTTGGGGTATGAACATTGACGGTTCAAAAAAGAAAAAGTTATATGAGTTCAAAACAGCTCAAGGTGTGCTTGCTAGCCCCAAGTTAACAAGTCTATTGCCCGATGATCCTAAAAATATTATGGTCAAAATTAATGAAAGAAGAGGATCTGTAGATGACTACTATACGCTCAATGTGTTTACAGGTGCTAAGAGGAAAGTTGCTTCAGGACCTGATATCTCAAAGGAAGAATGGTTAGCACAAGTTGTTGAGAAAGCTGATGGTTCTCCCCTTGCGGCTGTTTCTAATGTTGGGGACAGTTGGCGAATATGGAGATATTTGCCTGAATCTGACACATGGGAAATTCACTTCACCAATAAATGTCAGACACCAACTTTTTTCCCATTAAGTGGTTTAGATGATAAATGGCTTGTTGCTGGTCAAGATGTTTCAAAATATGACACGTTCAATGAGGAGAATGATAAGAGCAAACTGTTTCTTTATGACCCAAATGAAAGAACTTTTGAGTTAATGTATGAAGATCCAACTTATGACGTTGCAGGTCCTGTTGGTGGCTGCAGAACTGCTTCAGGTGGAGCTTCAATCGATGAGAAAACAAATGAGTTGATCTATGTAAGCTACTATGCTGAAGAACCTGTTCGTCTATTTTTTGACGATGAAGTACAACAGACTAACGATATGTTAGAGGCTGCTTTTCCAGGTGAAATTGTTAGGCCTGTTACATGGAGCAAAGACAGAAACAAAGTTGTTTTATCAGTTTCAAGTTCCTCTAATCCAGGTGATTTTTATTACTTTGATAAAGAAAATATGATACTTACATTCTTATGGGATAGATCGCCATGGATGGATAGAAATAAACTAGCAAAGAAAATACCTATTAAATATACAGCACGAGATGGTTTAGAAATTTATGGCTACTTAACACTTCCTTTGGGCAGTTCAGGAAAAAATCTTCCTATGGTAGTTCATCCACACGGGGGACCGAATGTTAGAGATACAATTGGTTATGATACATATGTTCAATTTTTGGCAAGTCGTGGATATGCTGTATTTCAACCTAACTTCAGAGGTTCAACCGGTTATGGAGCATATCACTATATATCTGCCAATAAACAATTTGGTAAAACAATGCAAGATGACATTACTGACGGAGTAAACTATTTAATTGATCAAGGCGTCGCAGATCCCGATAGAATTGCAATTTTTGGAGGTAGTTATGGCGGTTATGCAACAATGGCTGGTCTTACGTTTACCCCTGACTTATATGCTGCAGGTATTAACTTTGTTGGTGTTGTTGATTTAGAATTGCTTCAAGAGGACTCTAATAGAAATTCAAGGAGATTTGGCGGCTTTTATGATGAACTTAGATTAGAGTGGGGTGATCCTGATGATCCTGAAGATATGAAATATATCATTGAAACTTCTCCACTAAGACAAGCTCATAAAATTAAATCACCAGTTTTAATTATTCATGGAGCTCAAGATCCAAATGTTAGATTAGTCCATGCAAGAAAACTTGCCGATAAGTTAGATAGCCTAGGAAAAGAATATGAGTGGTATGTTGAGCCGTACGAAGGTCATGGATTCAGTGGAGAACAATCTACATTAAATATGTTTGGAAAGGTTGAAGAATTTCTAGCAAAACATCTTAAAAATTAGAATTTTTAAAATGCTTCCAGTGAGGTTTGGCTCTTTCCAAGTATTAAGCCGTGAATATCATAGGTGCCTTCATATGTGTTCACTGCCTCAAGATTCATGCAATGTCTTATAACGTGATATTCATCACTAATACCATTGCCGCCATGTATATCTCTCGATATTCTGGCAATATCTAATCCTTTTTGACAATTATTTCTTTTAAGCAAAGAAATCATCTCAGGTTTCATTTTATTATTGTCTATAATTTTGCCAAGTCTTAAAACTGATTGAAGTCCAAGCGTTATTTCAGTTTGCATGTCTGCTAATTTATTTTGAACAAGTTGTTTAGATGCTAGTGGTTGGCCAAATTGCTCTCTTTCAAGAGAATAATTAAGTGCTGCATTCCAGCAAAACTCTGCTGCGCCCATTGCCCCCCATGCAATACCATACCTTGCCATATTGAGACACGAAAAAGGACCACGAAAACTCTGAACATCTGGTAGCATCTTTTCTTTAGGAACAAAAACGTTGTCTAAAAATATTTGACCAGTTACAGATGCTCTCAAAGCAAATTTGCCATTAATTAGAGGTGTTGTTAGACCTTTTGAATCTTTATCAACTATAAAACCTCTTAATACACCCTGCTCATCTTTTGCCCAAATTATTAAAACGTCTGCAATTGGCGAATTAGTGATCCATGTTTTTGAGCCATTTAACTCATAACCATTTTCTTTTTCAACAGCATTAGTTTTCATGGCAGCAGGATCTGATCCTGCTTCAGATTCAGTCAATCCAAAGCAACCAATTAAGTTACCTTTAGCCATTTCAGGCAGATAGAATTCTTTTTGTTCGTCAGATCCAAACTTATAGATTGCATTCATAGCTAAAGAAGTTTGAACACTAAATGCTGACCTATAACTCGAATCAACACTTTCAATCTCTCTTGCAATCAAACCATAGGAAACATAATTAGTGCCAGCACATCCATAGCCTTGTATTGGTGCTCCTAGGAAACCAAGACTACCCATTTCTTTGTATATTGCTTTATCAAATATTTCGTTTCGATTTGCATCAAGAATTCTTGGCATCAATTCAGATTGGCAATAATCTCTTGCAGATTTCTTAATAATTAGCTCTTCTTCAGAAAGCTGCTCATCAAATAATAAAATATCTAGATTGTTCATAATTTTTCGACTCTAATAATACCAAATCTGGGCTTTGAGAACATAATGGATTTAGAATTTAATGAATCCTCTGTTATTTCTATCATTTTATTAGAATTGCCACAAATAATTATTAATGGAATTAAGTTTTGATATTGATAAACAAAATCTAAAATCTCATCTGATACATCGATATGCCTTACCCCATGTAAATCTAGATGAGTTATACCATTTTCTTCAAAAACATTCATAAACAAGATCTCTTATTTAAGTTATATAATAATTATATGGCAAAACTTCATTTCTTTTATTCAACTATGAATGCTGGTAAATCAACCTCACTTTTGCAATCAAATCATAATTATCTTGAAAGCAATCTAGACACAATGCTATTCATCCCTAAAGATATCGGAAAGAAATCAAATGGAAAAATTGTTTCAAGAATTGGATTAAGCGCCGATGCAATTGTTATAGATTCCGAATATGATTTTTATAGTGAAATAAAAAAAATAAATTTTAAAAAAATTAGTTGTATTTTTATTGATGAAGCACAATTTATTTCAAAAAAGCAAGTCCAAAGCTTAGGAAGAGTTGCTGATGATTTAAACATACCTGTAATGTGTTATGGCATTAGAACAGATTTTCAAGGCAATCTATTTGAGGGAAGTCAGGAACTACTTGCTCTAGCAGACAATCTGAAAGAATTAAAAACAATCTGTAGTATGTGTAATAAAAAAGCAACAATGGTAGTAAGATTAGATAAAAATGGTAACGTTTTGCTAGAGGGTGAAAAAGTCGTTATTGGTGGAAATGAAATTTATAAGACAGTATGTAGAAAGCACTTTAGAGAATTAACAAAATTAATTTAATAGAATTATGGAGTATACAAATAAACAACTATTATTAAATAAAAGGCCAATAGGTATGCCTAAGGATGACTGTTGGAAAATGAATCATCAAAAAATTTCATTAATTAAAAAAGATGAAATATTAATAAAAGTTAAATATCTTTCCATCGATCCATATATGAGAGGCAGAATGAATGACTCTAGATCATATGCCGCTCCAGCTAAAATTGGTGAACCAATGACAGGTGAAACTGCTGGTGAAATAATTAAAAGTAATTCTAAACTATTCAATGTTGGAGACTTAGTTTGTGCACATAAAGGCTGGCAAACATTTATAAAAGCTAAAGATACCGATCCAGCAATATTTAAAGTACCGAATACTGATATTAATCTTTCGGTTTTTTTGGGTACTCTTGGAATGCCTGGAAGAACAGCATATTTTGGACTGAGCAGAGTTGGTAAGCCTAAGTCTGGAGAAACATTGGTTGTTTCAGCTGCATCTGGTGCAGTAGGAGCTGTTGTGGGTCAACTAGGTAAAATATATGGATGCAAGGTTATAGGTATCGCAGGTGGGCCGGAAAAGTGCTCATTCGTTAAAGATATTCTTAAATTTGATGATTGTATAGATTACAAAGCTGGGAACCTAAACGATACTCTAAAAAATGTCTGTATAAATGGTATTGACGTATATTTTGAAAATGTTGGAGGTGAGGTTTCAAAAGCTATTGCTCCTCTTCTAAATAAAGGTTCAAGAGTCCCTATTTGTGGATTTATTTCGCAATATAATGCAGAGGATATGCTAAAAGTTGAAACCCCTTTTCATGTCTTTGGTAAGGTAAAACCCAAACCAGAACATAGGTTTTTTGTAGTAACCGAATGGATGAATGAATGGGAATCTGCAACTATTGAAATCTTAAAGCTAGTTCAAGAGGATAAAATTAAATTTAAAGAAACTATTACAAAAGGATTTGAAAATGCACCACAAGCATTAAGAGATGTTTTAAGTGGAAAAAACTTTGGAAAACAAATTATTGAAATTTAATTAATTTCTATCTCACCTTTCATATAAAGAGTAGCATTTCCACCAATCAAAACCCTACTCTCTTCGTTAATGCAAAATAACTCTCCTCCTCTTTTAGAAATCTGCTTTGCACGAAGTTCTTTTTTATTAAGTTTATCTGACCAATATGGTATCAAGGTGGTATGAGCAGAACCAGTTACAGGATCTTCATTTATCCCAAATTTTGGACAGAAATATCTAGATACAAAATCATATTTATCACCTAATGAAGAAATAATTAATCCTTGGCCAGGCAATTGCTTTAGCAAATCAAAATTAGGCTTAATTTCTTCTATTTCTTTTTCAGAATTAAATACTGCAAATAAATTAATATCGCCTAAGAATGTTTTAAGTGGATTAATGTTAGTTGCTTTTAGTACTGATTCAACTTCATTAACTTCATTAAAATTATCTTTTGGGAAATCAAGTTGAATAATTGAATTTAGTTTTGAAGCTTTGAGTTGTCCGCTATTTGAATTAAGTATTATTGAATCACTACTCCTATCAATAAATTCAAAAAATGCAAAAGCCGATGCCAGTGTTGCATGTCCACATAAGTCAACTTCGCATTCAGGAGAAAACCATCGAATATAATTATTTTCAAGATCAATAAATGCTGTTTCTGATAGATTATTTTCTGCTGCTATCTTTTGCATTATTTCGTCATTAAAATGACTAAAAATAACTGCTGCTGGATTGCCAGAGAAAATTTCACTTGTGAACGCATCTATAAAAAATATTTCATATTTCATTTTTATACAAATTAATTATTTAAAATATTACTTATGTTAACTAATCATAACTCATATAATAAATTCATGATAAGAGCACTTCTAGTTACTTCAATTTTAATTTCATCAAATCTTATTTCATCTGATGATAGTCAATCAATTAAGGATATTTTTAGCAGTAAAAATACAAATCAAATTATTATGGATATTGAGGCCGCACTAGCAAGAGCACAATCTTCTCAAGGAATCATTCCTGATTGGGCAGCTAATGAAATTACCGATAAAGCAAATATAAAATATATGCCACAAGATAAAGTTGATCAAGAGTATGAATTAGTTAGACACAGATTAGTATCAAGACTAAATGTTTGGAAAAGATCGCTAGACTTCGGTGCAGAAGAATACCTTCATTTTGGAGCCACAACGGTAGATATTTTTGACACTGTATTAGTGCTGCAAGTAAAAAAATCAATAGATATTTTTTTGAATGGTTTACTAGAAATTGAAGCTGAATTACTGAAACTTACAAAAGATAATATCGATACTTACATGGTTGGAAGAACTATAGGCCAACATGCGCTCCCAATGACATTTGGAAAAAAGACTAGTACATGGTTAGCAGAAAATAGGAGAAATATAGAAAGACTTGAATCTGTTGAGTTAAAAATTAATCAATCGGCTATTTTAAAAGGTGCAGTAGGTACCTATCTTGGGCTTGGGGAAATGGCAATAGAGACTGAGGAATTAATGGCAAAAGAACTTGGATTATCAAAACCTTATATTGCAGACTGGCACGGCATAAGAGATGTATTTGCTGAATATGCACTTACATTGGCATTAATATCAAAATCTTTTGGAAGAATTGGTGATGAATTAACTCTGTTACAAATGACTGAAATTGGAGAAACTCTTGAAAATCTTGGTATTAAGGCAATTGGTAGTAGCACCATGCCCCATAAAAAAAATCCAAGAGGTCCAGGAAATCTGGTTAGTTATTCGAGAATTATTCCTAGATATGCTGAGGTTATCCTTGATGATATGATAAATAGCTTTGAAAGAGATCAACCCAGAAGTGATGCGAGCATAAGAGATATCTCAATTACTTCAGAGGCAATGATAGAAGCAGCAAAAAAACTCTTTAAAGAGCTTGAAGTCGATAAAGATCAAATGCGTAAAAATTTAGATTTAACAAAAGGTTTAATTCTTTCTCAGCGAGTAACGTTTTTTTTGGCAGATAAGATTGGAAAAGATACTGCAGACAATTTAATGCATGAAGTTTCTATGAAAGCTTTAAATGAA
>MDTB01145633.1_pt1 | contig 14265 bp, 14 predicted proteins | sample 811161 | NCBI WGS metagenome assembly MDTB01 (sample SAMN05326650, study PRJNA326480) | marine metagenome | isolation source: seawater | place: Mediterranean Sea | collected 2009
AACAACTGTGCCTGGTGTGGTTCTTGTGAAGGTTGTGAACAAAATAGTCCTGCTTATAAAGTATGTGCGAAATGTAAAGCGGTGTTCTATTGTAGTCGCGAATGTCAAATAAATGACTGGAAAAAAGGAGGACACAAGGATAACTGTAATCCTATATATAATTATGATATTGATTTAAGTGATAATATCTATACGGAATCGCCTTTTTCGCACTGCCAAATTGATAACTTTTTAAATATAGAACTTGGAAATAAAATACACAGTGAGATTTTAACTTTAAACATTAATAATGCAGATTCTAAATTCACAAATTTTATGAGTAAGTTTGAATATAATAAATTTGCTTTTGAAAACATAAATAAATTACCCTTATATACAAAAAAAATGTTTGAATACTTAAACTCAAAAGAATTTATTGCACAGATTGAAAAATTAACCGGAATTCACGACATCATTTATGGGGACGTAACACTTCGTGGAGCAGGAATTCATATGATTAAAAAGAATGGGAGACTTTCGATGCATACAGATTTTAATACTTATTACCATAAAAAATATGGTAAGTTGGATAGGAGAATTAATTTGTTGCTTTACATGAATAAAGATTGGGACCCTAGTTATAAAGGTGATTTAATACTTATTAATCCCAATACAGGAACTACGAAACGCATTGAACCTATTTTCAATCGTTGTGTTATATTTAATACAACAAACAAAAGTATTCATGGACATCCCGAACCATTAAATGTCCCTGATGATAATACATACAGAAAATCTCTCGCTGTTTATTATTATACAAAAAGTAAAAATATTAATGTGGATTTTGAAGGTGATGCCCCACATTCTACATTATGGTATGGTATTAAGAAGTGACACGTTTACATAACTTCTGTATCAAAAACATACTTTCCCCAACTCATCCCTCGCCCCTTGTCAAAATCCTCTTTTCCTAACTCCACAATTTCATTTTTTTCTAATGCCTCCGTCCAAACCTTTGTTGGATACTCATTCCAATATTTCCTTAATTCTTTAGAATAACACGTATCATCAAACAAAACAATCGTGTTCTCGTGCGCCATTTTCCTACAATTCTCCAAATCTACCTTTGGAACAGGTTCCCAATGCGCACCATCTATAAAAATCAAATCAAATTTTTTATTGGGATTTCTTTTAATAAAATTTGGAATACTCCATTCACTCTCCCCAATTACTATATTTAATCTATCTGGATAATTATAATCCAAATATCTTTTGCCATATCGCAAATTATTACGTATAATGGAAAAACTGTGCAATTTATTCTCTGGTTTCGCTTTTAAAAATACTTCCGCCGAATGCCCACAATTAAATCCTATTTCCATAATATTTGTTATGCCCGGCTGTTTCGCATAATGCTTCAATATCTCTACCTGCCTACCAACCTGCTGACAATGACCTTCTATAGGTCTTATATTAAAATGATCCAAATATTCGTCTAATGTAGGAAAATCATAGCGGTTTGTAATTATATCCATCTATACAATATCAAAACCTCTATTTTAAAATACTTTTCCGCGATATACATTTATATCTTATCTTGGATAGGGGTGGCGGCATTTTCCCCAGACCAGTAGTTAATTAAAATCTCTTTATTTTCTTCTTTGCCATATTCATACATTCTTGGTTTGATTCTTTCGTATTTATCATAATTATATAAATGAAATAAAATTCCATTTATAGTTTTATCCTTCTTTACCATAAACAAATCTCTCGTCCACCAATTCATAGGTGCATTAAACTTATTGCAATAAAAAGAGGGAATATACACATGTTTTATAGTATCACTAATTTGAATCACAAAAGGACAAAGTGATGACTGACATGGAACATAATGTGTTGCTCCAATCAAATAATCAAAATCCTTTTTAAAATTAAATCCATTACTTTTATTTCTACCATCATTTATCCATTGTATTACCTCATATTTATCCACAAGATAATTAAAAATTGGATTTAATGGAATTCTCTCTGTGATTACATAGATTTTATCCCATTTTTTGGAATCAATTATCTGTTCATAGAATTCAAGAGGCGGTTGTATCATTTCCATGTGTCCTCCCGCCATGATATCGCCGCTTCTTAAATGAATAACTAAATCGTTTTTTCCAAGTATTTTAGGAGATATTTTCATGATCGGTTTTATATATTTTTGAATATAAAACATTCGTTCCTTAAAATTTAACGAAACGCTTCTATATAATTTATCCAATGATAACTCAATTCTCGTATCTTTGTTGTCGGTATCGATATTTTTTATTTTTATTATAAATTCTTTGAAAAAATCATTTAATAAAGTTTTATTTATAGTTGGATTCGCAGACCAATGAATATTCGAAAAATCGACTTGCTCAAGTTTTTGTCTTTCGGCATAAAGTATTGCATTTAATAAACATATTATAAAATTACCAGTTCTTCCACATCCTTTAATTAGTTTTAATTCTTTCATTTATATATTAATTATTATATAAATGAAAAATACTAACGATTCATCAAACTGTGAAGTCCCTTTATCTAAAGAAGAAAACGAAAAACAACTAAAGGAAATTTCTGGTCTTTTTAATAAAGAACCCACGTCTAAAGAAATTTCACATCGAAAAAAAATTCTTCTTAAAAAAACAAATCCGGCAGTTCACGGATTGCTTGCTAAAAAACCAAAGCCAATAATTCCACACCCTAATCCCCATAATCCTCATCCCAGAACACTACCTCCTCCCCCACCCAAAGCCTCTTCTTCAAAATCAAAATTTCCTGTTTACACTAATACGTCAGTTAAAAAACCATCAATGAAGCAATTGCCAACCACAACTATACAAAAGCCAACCGGCAAAAAAGAGTTGGTTTTTGTTCTTAGAGGTCATATCCGCGACGCTTTTGATTCCTCATCAAAAATAAAAGATTTTGTAGGATTATTAAGCAAAAAATATAATATTGTCATCTATGTCCATACCTGGAATAATAAAGAATGTAAGAAAACATGGAGACACGAAGCCTCCATGTACAGCTGGCAAAAAAAACCAGAACAACTTGTTGTTACCAAAGATACTATTCTTGATTATTTTGCGGATTTTAAACATCTTATTAAGAAAATCTCTCTAGAGGACGAAGAGAAAACTAAATTAAACGGAAGAACCGAGGGTCAACTAACCAAAATATGCACAATGCCTACAAAAAGCTGGAAATACTTTGTTCATAATCTATATACCAGTTTAACGGAAATATTACCGGAAGATCGCCATAAAACCATATTCTCTCTGCGTCTAGACATGATACAAACACGACTCTTCAGCACATGGCACGGATTTAATCATGATAAAATGCTTGATAGTTTCTTTAAAATATGCTGCAGTTATATTGATAGATCAAATCTTAAATATAAATGGTGCAAAATGCAGTCCATAGGAGGAAGTAGTTCCGGATACGACAATGCATTACTTGGAGACTATGCTTATCTGGAAAGAATATTTCATCTTCTTGAAATGAAACTAGATGACGTCCTTGTAAAATGCGCCGAACAATGTGATAGCAGAAATCAGGAAATCTTTGTGGAGAGATTGAGAGATAAACTCATTCATAACATCAACTATTTTGACTTCATTTTTACTGGAGGAAATCCCCCTAAATCTAAATAAATAATTAACACCTAATATTAGTTTATATATTGAATTTAGCGTATTACTACTTTGATAATAAGATTTTAATATTTTTATATATATATATATATGCGTTTTAATGAAGGTGGCGGAAGAAAAAAGGAATGGGAGTGCACATTAAAAAACAATAAACCTATGTATGTAAATGTTAAAAAGGGTTTAGAACATCCTGTATTTTTAAATAAAAAATTACGACCAACCTACAGAAACAAAAATGGTATCGTAATGGAAGTAAAAGATTGTCCATCTAAATATGTTACAATGTTAAAGAGCGAATCGAAAAATACCCTAGTGAAAAATACGGGGAAAAAAATAGTATTAAATAAAAAAACACCATCAATTCGACTATCTCAAAAAAAAAATCCTACAACTAAACCTAAAACACAGAGTTATAAATCTAAATCTAATTCACCTATTTCCAAAATTAAAAAACCAAAACTTATTATTGGTGAGTATATTGATAAACTAGAAAATGGTGAACCCTTGCCAAAAAATAAAACGGTGAAAAAACTTACAAAATTTTGCAAACTTGCAAGTAGAAAAAATGCATTTGTATATAACACAAAACAAGTTATAAAGCCACCCAAAAAACCTAAAATACCTACACCTACGAAGGCAAAGACCCCTACAATGAATCCAAATGCAAAGGCATTTATACCACAAGTTAAAATTCCTACGCCTAAACCCAAGACACCTACTCCCAAAGCAAAAACACCTACTCCCAAAGCAAAAACACCTACTCCCAAAGCAAAAACACCTACTCCCAAAGCAAAAACACCCGCGCCTAAACCAAAAACACAATCACCAGTCTCACAAGTTAAGCAACCTTGTGGAAACGGTGAACCATGTAAAAAAGGTACAAAATGTAATAAAAAAACAGGTTTCTGCATACCTAGGAGTGCAAAGAAAACTGCAAAGAAACCGCAAACACTAACAAAGCGTGTAAGTGACAGCTTGCAAATCATGCAATATCAAGAAGAAGAGTTAAAAGAACTTGGATTAAAAAAAAACGACTTCTATGAGGATGTCTGTCTTGTATTAAAAAATATACGCAAAAAACTGCATACCCCAGGAGAAAAACAAAAAGAGGGAGAATGGTCGAGTAATAAATTAGTAAAAATGCATGACTTAGTGCCTCATACACGAGATAAAAAAGGAAAATTAATTAAAGGAAAAAACGTTAATAGAGAACAATATTTAGGCGATAAAGAAATTAAATTTGTAAATATCTTAGGCAAGGGTGGATATGGTAGAATTCATGGAGGAACCTACGGTGGTAGACCATGTGCTATCAAAGAATCTCTCGATCCTATGAAAACTAGTATAGATATAGAGGATTACTATGGTGAAATTATAAAACAAAATGAATTATTTTGTCAAGCCCATCGTGCTAAATTAAATCAACCTAAATATGCTAAGATACCTAAACCCTTATTCATTGCAAATATGGATAAAACTCCACTACTTGGGATGGAACCCTTAGACGATTCCTTATATAATTTTATTAAGCTTGCAGCACGCATAAATGAAGGTGAATTGGGAAATAGACGAATGGATACCTTTACATTTAAACTAAAGATGACAAAGGTCATTGCGGACATGTTTGAATGTATATGTAATACCCTTATTTATCTTCAAGAAAAATATGATTTTTATCATAGAGATATGCACTGCGGAAACATTATGTATCGCAAAAGCGGAGAGACTTACCAATGGTTTTTAATTGATTTTGGAATGTCGACATTTAAATTGCACGATTATAGATTCAGTAATGATGGAGCCGGCCCTTATGGTAAATTCAATAGTGAATTAATAAAAACTGGTTATGGGAAAGGTCGCAAAGGACATGACTTGCGATTAACCCTTTTATTTATGTTTGAATTGATAGAAGACAATCTTGATAGAATGATACTACCAGAAGCGTTCAATATTTTAAATGCTATATATATTAAAATAAAAAATGATATTCGAAAGAATTCTATAGGTAACAGTCCTATATTCTGGCATCGTGGTTATAAAGATGCATTTGATAATCTTATTACCAGAGAAACCGAGCCAAAGGTATTTCTAGCAGAAACAATACCACAACTTCGTCAGATCATTTTGAACAACCGTAAACCTGTTATTTCTTTAAAATCTAAAACCAAACCAAAAAAAGAATTTATATTTGTTGAAAGAAAAGAAGGTAAAAAAATATAAATTAATATTTAAATAAGTATAAACTTAAATACTTATTTAAAATGAATATATATGTCAAAAAATGTAATAATTGGAATATATGATTACAGTAGTCCACCTATTAAAAGTTATAAAGGGGGAATTTATGCTTTTTTAAAAAGCTTAAGACATCATAATAAAGATTGTGAGGTAGTAATCGTTTGTCAAAAAAAAAATGAATCCAAGGCACTAATTAGCACATTAAAAGAATATAATGCATATACTTATAATTATGATATAAAGTCTGTAAATCAAAAAACAGCCGGCGATAGAGAATTTAAACTGTATTGTCGCTTTAAATTTATTTCTGATTTTTTAGAAACCAAAAATTATAATAATATTATGTTATGCGACATGAACGATATTGTTTTTCAAGGCGACCCCTTTAGTATTGAATTTTCTACCGAAATTTATTGCTCGTGTGAATTGCATTTTTTCAAGAATAGAAATCGTCATGCTAAAATGAATATTGAATGGCTAATGCCTTATTATAAAGAAACTTACGAGGAAATTAGAGAAAGATTTATTGATAAACAAGTTGTCTGTGCTGGAACAATTTTAGGCACACAAGCAGGTATTCAAAAATTTTTGGATTGGTATATCGATGTTCAAACCCAGCATTTATATGTTATTAATGACCAAGGATTATACAATGTTTATATACACCATGTTTGCGAATCAAAAGAGATTGTTCCCTATAGATATTCCAAGTTTTTACCAATTGTAAATCACCATAAATTAACAAATTATGGAAAAGATGAACAGGGATATGTCTTGAATGATCACAACGAGCGATATATTCTTATTCACATGTATGGGGCTTTTGGATTTGGTTACTCAGACGGAATTGAATATATTAAAAATCTTACGTGCGAAAAAACTCCATAAATAAATACCCTCGATTATATTAAATGAGTGAACTTAAGATCGACCCTTTACTATTAACAACAACGCATGAAAAGTATCCGCCTTTTCTAATAGAATCTCTCGAAAACTATTTTGTAAAAAGATTTATGGAGGAAAAAAAATACCAAGAATACAAACATGTTTATTTTTTACCAGTCCATTGGACTGTTCTATTAAATCGGTGCTATCATTATCACCTCGATCAGGCCCATGCACAAGCTGTCAAAAAAATGTTTGCCGAACTTCCGGAAAAAAAAAAGTATTATGTTTTATGTCAATATGCAAATGGATTAAAATTTCCTTATCCAAAAAAATTAAATTTCGAAATACACGGAGGACATTTAGCGGATTATCCCATTCCACTTATTTATGAGGATGGTGGATTCCTTGAAAGTCAGCCTAAAATTGCTTTTCATCAAAAAAAATGGCTTTGCTCTTTTGTTGGTGCCGACCAAGAAAGAGGACACAGAAAAGATATTTGTGACTACATGAATCATTATCCAGATGTAGTTATACATATGCATAAATGGACCGGAAACATCAAAAAACCAATGCAACAGACTTTTATTGATATAACTTCTAATAGTAAGTTTTGCTTAGCTCCAAGAGGTTGGGGTAAATCAAGTTTTCGATTTTTTGAAGCCTGGAAACTTGGCGCAATTCCTGTTTACATTTGGACCGAAGATATTTGGCTACCTTATCAAGATATTATAGATTATAAAAAAATTAGTATTATTGTCCATTTAAATGAAGTAGATAAAATCCATGATATACTTATTAAAATCGATGAAAAACAATATAATAAAATGTTTGAAGAATATGAAAAAGTTAAACATTTGTTTACGCTTGATGGATACTACACTTATTTCTGCGACCTAATGAAAAAAGAAGATGAGCGCTATGAAAAGAATTTAAAAATATAGTATTTATCAATATAAATGTATTCATTTTATCGCACTGGAATTATACATTCAGTTACTATTTTAGATGTTGGAACTTATGCATTTGTGTGTGGTTTTTGTACCTTAAACATTGCTGGAACCTTAAATGACATCTATTGTGCCAATTTTTTAAAAGGTGAACGAACCCTAGATATAAATATTCGTTTTAGTAACTATAAAGCGAAATATACCAAGATATTTCTTGCTCTTGCTACATTAAGTGGAATGTGTATTGGAGCCAGGGTTGGTTATACAAAAAAGCCTTTATGGGTAAATTATTAATAATATACAATTTTTATTATATTATTAATTTAAGCTATTCATCTAAGCCCTCTTGTATACAACAAGCTTAGGATTCTTTTTGGTGCCTACCTTCTTTTTGTAGGTCTTTCCCTTGTATGAAAAAGATTCTTTGTTCTTTTTCTTAGCATCAATCAAAAGCCTGAAAAATTCATTCATTTTCTTTTTTGATTTCTTTCCCTTCTTTCCTCTTCGTTTTTTGCCACCAGCTTGAAGAACCTCTTCATTACGTTCAAGCTCATCTAACGCAGCTGGTTCTGGTAACTTTCCACCACCACCGTATTCTTGGCGATTTCCACAGCCGTTTTTTCTCTTGCTTCTGGTTTTGATTTTGGTTCTGCGGCTACGCCGTTTTCCTGCGGATTGTGTTTTTGCCATTATATATATATAATAAATATTTTATTTTGATTGATGTTCTTTCCAAGGTTGAACCAATCTTTCTTTTCCACGATTGCTAAATAATCGCACTAGTCTTTTAGAAAACTTTTTATAAATATCTTTGCTAATATTCGAAGCATTGAATTTATCTCGCGGCTCTATTATAGAACTTATATATTCACACAAAAATGCTCTCCGTTCTATATCCGTTTGATTTTGATACGCACCATGCCAAACATTTCCTAAAGCTAAAATTACATCTCCTGGTTCGGTATCTATGGCTACGGCATCCTTTGGAACTTTGCCTCGAATCAAATTTCCATGATGAGGAAGGTTTGGTCTTTTTCTATTTTTATGTGTATAAGGTATCGCAAATAATCCTCCGTTCTCTTCGCTAAATCCATCTATACAAAACAATGCTTGGATTACAACCGGACTTTCGTGGTGCGGAAGCATCGCACCCGGCCTCTGTTCAAACGGAGAATCTTGATGGGGACCAAATACACCACTATATGGTTTAGGACGCGACGTAGTAAACGCGCAATTATCTACAGAACAATCCCATCCCAATAAACTTTCTACTATTAATCCTATAATATTATTGTTTATCAATTCCGCATATATGGGATGCTTATTGATAATCGCATCTTTCCAATTTCGGGGATCAGCTCCATCGTGTCTTCCATGAGTATCCTTTTTATAATTTCCGTCAAAATTTGAAGATATTGTATGTAGGTCATTTACAAATATTTTTCTAAGAACTAAATATCCCGGACCAGTTGTCAATGATACCTTGCATTTTTCCAGAAAGTCTATTTCATCGGTCTTAACCGGTTTCATCTCTGGAGAAGTCGCATTTCCCACTAAAGCCTCATAAGATGAAAATGAATATTTTGGCCAATACTGTAGATTATGCTTTCTATACGTGTTATTATCATATAAACACATATTTTTATGTAAAGATTCTATTCTTAAAATATCATCCTGCTCCAAAACAATACCGTCTAATTTTGCATATTCATCCCAGTGCTCAGGATTCGACGTTCCGGGAATTGGAATGATATCCTGTTCCATCAACCACTTTACTATAACACATGCTGGAGAGATTTTGTGCTTTTCTGCCACCTGTTTCAAAGCCGCCTCTTCAAATAACTTAAAATGATTGTCCTTCCAACCAAACGCAAAAGGAGACGAAGCAATTACATGAATATTATTATTTAAACAAAAATTTGAAACCTCTTTATTTGTTTGGTAGGGATTAATTTCTAATTCATTGATATAAGGACGTATCGTGCAAACATTCAATAACTTATGTAGTTCTACTAATCCAAAATTTGATACCCCAATATATCTCACTAACCCCTTTTTAACCAATTGCTCCATCTGTGGCCATATTTCTTCTATAATGAACTCCTCTGTTATACCATCCTTCTCTTCTTCGTTTAATGGCCAATGAATCAACAAAGCATCCAATTTTTTAACATTTAATTCATTTAATGCCTTTTTACAATTTCGCTCTATGCAATTATCCCAATTTTCATAATCAAACTTCCTAATCTTTCCTAATTGATTTGTCCATAATTTTGAAATTATAAACACACTTTCTCTATCAAATGTATTGATTTCAATTCTGCGTTTTATTACTGGACCTACAATATTTCTTTGTGTAGGATAAAGATTTGCACAATCTATTAATTTAACACCATTATCAAATGCATGATTCATCATTTTCATATTAAATGCTTTTGTTCCGGTTCCTAGCCCATGTTTAACGTCCTTTAAATCAATCATTATATTTTAGATTAGTATTCTTATTTTATATTATTTTTATAAAATTCTTTGAACCCACTATTATATCTATATTTTTATTATTTACATAAATTATTTATAACTTTATATTTGTTGTATAAATATTTATTTATAAATATATATTTATACAATATATGTCAAATCGTATTACTTTTCTACCCAATGAATTATTTATTCATATTTATAAATATATTAATCCTATTTCAAAACCACCAGAAATTGATAAAAGATATTGGTGTTGTAAATGCGGCGAATATATATCGGAAGATTCCACTTGTGTAGAATTGCCCGAATCGCCCAAAACAATGGCAACTATCCATCAAAGATTTCTTTACAGTTCTGGTGTCTCGAATATGAATATTTATTGTTTAAGATGTTTTAACTCAAGACACTAATTTTTCATACTTATTTTTTAAACAAAGGTCTTCCACATCCGGATAATCCGCCAGTAATGCATTTTCTAATATATTTGGTTCAAATGTATTTGTATACAAAGTGCATGAATTCTCATAGCACTTTTCTTTAGCATGTTGTTCACTAACAATCCTATAGTGATTGCATAACATCCACGCGCTTTCTATCTTTTTTTCCGTTAAACCCTTGTAAATAGTTCCTCTCCATGGCTCTACTCCATCTGGTTCCATATCTACACTGCTTACAACTACTTCATTTTCAGAACAACATTTACACGGATAATGACAGTGCATTTGCTTGTAATGATTCGCGCGCCAAATACATTTCACTTCTATTTGTTCTTTTCGACAACCAAACTTTTTTGTGGCCTTAGGTGGGCGATGTGCTTTGTCTTGGCTCCATCTCCAGGTTGTATCCATGACAACATCTTTAGGATTTTCCACTCTTTTGTTTCTTGTAAACATTAACCACGGGATTTTTACACAAGATACAAATTTAAAAGTTGTTTCCATTTCCTGTCGTATGGTTTTTTCATGATTTCTTCTAGTATGAATAAATTCATCGCAATCTACGGTAATAACCCACTTGGTTTTAGCTCTTAGTTCTCGCGTTAAGCATCTTTCTACCGAGCTCCATTCAGGTATCCTTTGTTTTACCTTTTGGATCTCTACTTTTGGATGAGATAATACCCAATCTTCAAAAGGTTGGGTTGAGTTATCATCAAGTAAAAATATTCTGTCTACGCCCTGGCTTAAATAATAAGGAATAAATGATTTTAACATCAGGTTTTCATTGTATACCCTAGTTACAACTATCATAAAATATTCATAGGATTCTTCTTCCATTAATTTATTATATATTTTTTATTTAATATATTATAAAAATTATATATTATTATTATTAATGAATGGTGAATCAAAAAATGATGAATCAAAAAATGATGAATCAACAAATATTGAATTAATTATTAAAACCACCCCCTCCAATAATAATTTCAAATATAACGAATATCTTTCTTATTTATTACACAATCATCCAAAAAAAAAAGAAATAAAGCTTAACCCGGTTAGAGAATCTGTTGTTTGCGCTAATAAAATAAACGGAATTTTAAATTTATGGGAAGAGGGGCCTGGATTTGAAGACAGAAATACGTCTACCTTGCAACTTATTTATAAAATGGATAAGAAATATAATTTATCTGATTTTGATACCATCTATGTTCACACTGGTGATCATGAACATTCCGCAGGACACATTGACTATTATTATTGCTACGGCAGACATTTCAAAGAAACCTTTCCAGACTTCAACTTTATGCACTGGAAAAATGTAGGAGTTTTTGATTATTCTAAAACAGTTGGAGAGATTAGAACAAAGGTGGACCTATCCATATGCGAGCATATGAAAGTGGGTTGGGTGGGTGCATTAAATGGTTCCTGGCATAAACGCCGGGTTTTATACAAGCTTGGAAAAGAAAATCCTGATATTCTTGACATTATGAATATTGGTGGATGGGAAGTTAGACCAGGAAATACACATTTAATACCTGGAAGTTGTAAATACTTAAGCTATGTTGAACTCGCACAAAAATATGCTATTTTAATAGACATCGAAGGAGGAGGATACAGCGGACGATTAAAATACTTAATGCACACCGGAAGACCTGTTATTGTTGTAGATCGAGTTCCAAAAGAATTCTTTTACCCCTTTATGAAACCATGGGAACATTATATACCGGTTGAAAATGATTTATGTGATTTAGTAGAAAAAACGCAATGGATTTTGGATAATTATGAAGAAGCCTCGCAAATTGGCGCAAATGCTAAGGAATTTGCAAACCAATATCTTACCCTTGATTATGCTCTACTTCATATTAAAAATCTCATTGAAAAAAAACAAGCAAAAACAAGCAAAAACAAGCAAAAACAAGCAAAAATAAGTAGAAATAACTAAAAAAATATTATGTAAATGGACTTAAAAAATACACTATAATAGTGATTATAATGAGTAGTTTCTTGCCATCAAACGCCTCCACCAGTATTGGGATGATCGACCCCGAAGACTTTGCAAAGTGTGTAAACATCATGCGCACCTTTTTTCAAAAAAAGGGATTCGTGGAAGTTCACACTCAAAGTCGTCTAAGTATTCTCGCAGCATGCGAGGATCCGTCCACTATTTCTACCTACAATTATGCCGGTCAGGTGTGGCCTCTCCCCCAAACGGGACAAATGTGGCTGGAGTATGAGATGCTTAAGAATCCGGATGCTCCTGGTTTCTTTTGCGTAAGCACAAGCTTTCGCAATGAGCCTAACCCTGTTCCTGGTCGCCACGACAAGATTTTCCCCATGTTTGAGTTTGAAATGAAGGGTGGTTTGGAAGAACTACAGGAAATGGAAAGGGAACTCCTTGATCATATTGGATTTAAGCGTAATGTAGATGATGGTAATGGTGTTATGACTTACCCAAGTGGAATGTATCGTGATGTTGCGGATAAATACGCAACTGCAGAGCTTGAGCATGATCATGAGCTTCAACTTGAAAAGGATCATGGTCCGGCGTTTTTCCTAACACACTTCCCTAATTACACCTCGCCATTCTGGAATATGGCGCAAGACGACAAGGGTCACCGCGCAAAAAAGATTGATGTGATTCTTCACGGTGTGGAGACCATTGGAAGCGCTGAACGTTCTACTGACCCTGTAGAAATGCGAAAGCAATTTTACACTATTAGTGGTGGAAACTATGCCAACATTCTATTTAGCAATTTTACAAAGGAACGCGTAGAAAGGGAATTGGAGGATTTCCTTAAGTTTGATTTCTTCAAGCGTTCGGGCGGTGGAATTGGCGTTACGCGAATGATTCGTGCTATGAAACTAAGTAAAATTATTTAATGATATATAAATTATTATATAAATAATATATATATGCCAAAAACAAGAAAAATGAATAGATATAAGAAAAAAAGGGTGGGAGGGGATAAGAGTGTGAGTGATGTGCAGAGTGCGGCGTCGGCGGCGGTGAAGAATGTGGCGGGTGCGGTGAAGGATATGACGGGTCAGGTGAAGGATATGACGGGTCAGGTGAAGGATATGACGGGTCAGGTGAAGGATATGACGGGTCAGGTGGAGGAAAAGGTGGAGAAAAAGGTGGTTGAGGAGAGGGGTGCGGAGGCGGCGAAGGAGACACCCATAACTCCTCCGAAACCTAGTTTATTTGAAAGGGTTAAATCGTGGTGGCCGTTTTCAACTAAACAAACCGGCGGAAGAAAAAGAACAACCAAAAAAGGAAGAACATCAAAAAGAACAAAAAAACATGGTCGCAGAAAAAGAAAAACGAGACGATAAATTTAATTTATTTTAAAAAATATAAATAAATTAAATACTTTTAATTCAAAATAAAATTGAACTTAAAAAACGAATATTTATATTCGCAACAATCATGCCTACCTTTACTCTTGACCAGATCCGTCTTGCAACAACTTCGAAAGGAAATATTGTAGCACTCTTTGCCTATGATATACATACAAAAGAAGGAATTGTTGGAAAATTTAGCATAGAAAACTGCAAGATGACTATTGGTCGCCTTCCTATAAATACTTTGACACTTCATAC
>MDTB01069434.1_pt1 | contig 14264 bp, 13 predicted proteins | sample 811161 | NCBI WGS metagenome assembly MDTB01 (sample SAMN05326650, study PRJNA326480) | marine metagenome | isolation source: seawater | place: Mediterranean Sea | collected 2009
ATTCGGGGTGAAACCACTCACGATCAGCATATCAATCGGGCCGTGAGCTTAGGTATTACGGAAGTCGGACTTTCGAGTTCGCTTCCGGTCTTGTTCGGCATGCTGACCTGCGATACGCTCGAGCAGGCAATCCAACGGTCTGGGGGAAACGTCGGCAACAAAGGAAGTGAGTGTGCCGAAGCTGCCCTAGAAATGATAAGCGTACTGAACAAGATGGAAAGCCTAAGGGAAAACTAATCTGGAAACCGTGGTGATCGTTTCAACGCGCGTTCCATATATCATCTTCCCGTCAACTCTTAAGCCGTTCTGAATATGTCCCGTCGCAGCAGATCAAGAGAAGTCGCTTTACAAATCCTTTTTCAGGATGACTTGAATCCATGCGATCCACGGGGTGACGCACTTCCTTTCCTGAAGCAACGTTTAAAAAATGCGGATGACCTTTTGAGTTTTTCTGTAGAACTCATCGATGGGGTGCGAGGCCATCAATCGGAATTAGATAGCATTCTTGAAAATTTGGCCGATCATTGGAGTGTCTCTCGAATGGCGACTGCCGACCGAAACATTCTTCGACTTGCCGTATTTGAAATGCTGTTTCTTAAAACATCGCATCGGATTGCCATGAATGAAGCGATCGAACTCGCGAAGCGATTTGGCAGCGCACAATCGTCCCAGTTCATCAATGGTGTACTGGACCGTGTTTGGCAGGAAAAAGGCCAAGAAATTGTCGTCGCGGAACAACCTGGGGAAAAAGATACAGAAACGCAGAAACCGGGTAACACTCCTTTGAATGATACCCCGAACAACCCAAACCATTTCAGCTGAAGTGGAATTCTCAAAGGTCAGATAAGGAAGTGCCGTGGGACTTTTTGATCAGTTCAAGCAGGGTCTTAAAAAAACCACCCGTCTACTGAAAACAGATGTCCGGGATTTATTTAAATCAGAGGGACGCTTGGTTGATGAAATTCTCTTGGAGGAACTACTTGAAGCGCTGGTGTTAACCGACATGGGATTCAAACCGGCTCAAGCAATCATCCAAAAAATCGGCTCCGAGTATCGCGGCCGCGTTGTGGGATGGGATGAAGTCCTTGAAACCGTGAAAACCGAATTAAAGTCGATGTTGCGTCAAGAAGATTCACCAATCTGTTTTGCGGAGCAAGGGCCCACGGTCATTCTGGTTGCCGGCGTGAACGGTGCAGGAAAAACGACTTCCATTGCCAAACTCGCAAAGCGGATGATCGATGACGGCAAGTCGGTCGTTCTCGGTGCAGGGGATACATTCCGCGCTGCCGCAGTGGAGCAATTGTCGATATGGGCTGATCGTATTGGAGCAAAATTTGTAAAAGGTGATCCCGGAACAGACCCCGCAAGTGTCGCCTATCGCGCTGTGGAAACTGCGATCAAGGAAAACATTGATATTTGTATTGTCGATACTGCCGGCCGACTTCAGACACAAAAAAATCTGATGCAAGAACTCGAAAAAATCAGGCGAAGCATTGCAAAACAAATACCCGATGCACCGCACGAGTCGCTGCTGGTCATCGATGCAACAACCGGGCAAAACGGGATCAGCCAGACGACCCATTTCAGTGACGCGATTGCATGCACTGGAATCGTCCTTGCCAAACTCGACGGGTCAGCAAAAGGCGGCGTGGTTGTTGCGATTCGAGAACAGGTCGGCGTGCCTGTCAAATTTGTAGGTCTCGGCGAAAAATTTGATGACCTGGCCGCCTTTTCACCGGTTGATTATGTCGATGCGCTGTTTGCCGACGTAAGCGATGAACCGTCGATCGACGCGAGTACCTCTTAAACACGGTAATCTGTTCGTGGGATTCCCGGGTCGATTGATGCCCTTCTCAATGGTGCCTCGCTAAGATACTGGCAGTGCCACCACTGCCCTCTCAGTTTGCTCATCGTCTCGTGCAAGAACACATTTCAGCCACGAGGTATTTGCCTGAAGATTGAGGGCAAAACGAACCCCTGTATGTAAAAATAGGCAAGCATGGAAATAATTTCTGATTTTAACGATTTTAACGGAAGTTTCGGTCGCGCAGTTCCGATATTTAAGGCTGTCGTCCTCTAATAGAACGGCGACAGCAATGTCCTGGCGCGGGGGGCCGAGCCAAATACGATTGAGTCCATTGTCCAAAAGATGTGACATTTCCCCACAAGGCATGAGCTATGAACGGTAATTTAATCAAACGTTCCCATACTACCATTGGCACTATTGCGGTTCTTTTTCTGGTGCAACTACTTGCAGTTCAGCTAGAGGCCCGCGACTTAGTATGGCAACCGCATGCCGCAGCGAATCAAACCGTACAAGCAACCACGTTCAAATCCTCAACAGCCAGAATAGAAGAAAATGCCAGGCTTTTAGGGAATGGCAAGAACCGCGAAAACGCAACGGGACCAGCAGTGGTCGCGTTGCAGGCAGAGATTGACGAAAATGCAGCGAACACATCGCTCGAGCCTATCCCTGTCGCTAATTACCAACGTGCAACATCTAAAGACACGGAAAAAACCCAAGTTGTTACTCAAGCGAGTTTTAATGGCAGACCTCGAGGACGTGCGGTCTATCCAGAAGGTCCGATTTATCCGCCGTCTAATTTTCAACCGCAGCCGGTCGTGCAACCCTGGCACCCGGACGTCCTTTACGCATCCAGCGGTGCAGCGCCCCGCAATGTGAATCGCGCCGATGCATCGGTACTCACACCAGAGCCTGTAAATCCAGAAGCCATTACTCCAGAGATTGTCGGCAGCGAGGAAATTCTGCCAGAAGATTTGGGGCCCGGAGAAATCCTAATTCCGGACGGAACCGATCCTATGGAGGTGGGCGCGTTTTCCGATGGCTGCTGCCCCGACTGTGGTGGCTCGCCGTGCGGATGCGATCCGGACTGGGGATATCCACTTCCGGCATTTGGCACCGTCTGCATTCCCTTTTTAAGACCGACCCTTGAATTTGTCGACTTCAGCATCGGGGCGGAGTCGTTCGCCGGTCCAAGTGACCAGGGAGTCAATAGTAACTTTGGCTTCAACGAGACGGTCAACTTATCGGGTAGTTGGCTCGATGGCTGGGTAGGTTGGCAGGTAGGAGCACGATTTATTCAGGCCGATTTGAACGGCATGCGAGTCAACCGGACTGGGAGTTATACACAGTCTGTTCTCTGGAAACCCGATATGCGGCACCAGGAATTTCTTACCCTTGCCCTCTTCCATCGCGCCACTGAATTTCAACCCTGGCAGGGAGGTTTGGCGATAGATTTCATGGAAGATCATTTTTACTACAAGACAGACCTCACGCAGCTTCGTGTAGAGGTGAGTCGCCGCATGTGGGGGCGACTTGATTTTGGAACCTGGCTCGTATTCCGCGGTGATTCCGAGCAGAATGTTGATGAGTATCGAACGAACGCTATCACAAAGGCCGAATATCAGGCAGCCAACCAATACACTTTGTTCCTTCAGTGGGCATTTCCCAACGGGGGTGAAGCACGAATTTATGGTGGCGGCGGTAACGATCGTGATGGAATCATCGGCGGCTACTTTTGGTCACCGCTGTCACACAGCATTGCCGTGACCGGAAATTTCGGCTTCCTCTTCTCGGGTAAAAAAGGTCATCTTCCAGGGCCCGCGCCGGGTCCCGTTCCGTACAAACAAATTGAGGACTCCTATGGCTTGAGCCTCAACATTGCATGGTATCCGCATAAACGTGCTCGTATTGGAAGTCGAAATCCCTATCGTGCACTCTTCCCGGTTGCCAACAACGGCACGTTCTTCGTCAAACGAAATGGTATAAATTAACGCGTATTCCAGGGGGTTGGGGGCGTAAAAGAAGAGCTCGGTGGTTCATCCCACCGGGCTCTTTCTTATTGGATGGCGCACCGACCATCGAGAGCCTCAAAGTCACGCTATCTTTCCTATGTCACACCCGGTGATTGCCAGCATTGACATCAACGTTGGAAAGCAAACCAGGCAGATGACCGCCCCACACGAAACATCCAGACAAATTCTACCGGGCAAGGACGCTAAAATCTGAATAACCGTCAATACTTCTTCCTCAATCGGTAGAGTTTGACATCATCCAGCCCGCATCTTCATTTCGTCCCCAAATATCGCCTCATTAGTTTGAACTCCACCAACTGGTAGGTCGATAGCAGAAATGGCAAAGGGTTATTTGAGCCTGTATTGGCTCCAGGTCTAACCGACCAGGGGCATACAATCGGGCGGAGAGCTCTCTGCACCCGCCCACGTGTTGGTTGGATGCTAACACGGTGTCGCTCACAATCACGCGTTATATATTCCTCATTCAGGGAATGGAGTATTTAGTCATGAGACTTACACGAATTACTTTTGCATTAACGATCGCCGGCTTGATCGGCACGGGCAGCGCATTTGCCCAGGGCCAGGTGCCCACACCGGTCAACCAGACCTCATTTAACTATGACAGCTACTACGCAACGGAAGCAACCGTTGCTGCCCAACCACGTGAAGACGAAGGGGTTCTTGGACCAACCGGCCCTCCGATCGACGTGATGGACAATGATGATTCGGGAGATGAGGGTCGTGAAGCACCAATGCCAGGACTCAACTGGAGTCGTGGTTGCGATTACGAACTAGACTGCGGTCCAATGTGGACGCTTCAAGCCTGCGAAAACGACCTGATCAACTATGGTGGTTGGTTGTCCGGTGGCTTCACAACCAACAATTGGGGCAACACCACGATGCTTGGTAATGCCCAGTTACCTTTCAATAACGATCCGCACCTCAACATCAACCAAGCCTGGATGTGGTTCCAAAAGGAAGCAGACAACGGAGGCTGTGGTTTCGATTGGGGATACCAAGTCGACGTCATGGCTGGTGTTGATGGCCCAGACACGCAAGCCTTTGGCGGACCTGGCTGGGATAGCACCTGGCAGTGGGGTAACGGTGGATACGGTGCGGCCATTCCGCAGGCATATCTATCTGTTGCTTACGATGATGTCACCGTAATCATGGGTCACTTCTTTACCATCATGGGCTACGAAGTTGTTCCGGCTCCTTATAACTTCTTCTACTCTCATGCCTACACCATGGCATATGGCGAGCCGTTCACTCACACCGGTATCCTCGCCGAATATTCGTATTCGGACCAACTCAGCTTTTACGGCGGTTGGACAAATGGTTGGGATGAAGGCTTCAACTTCGGTGCTAACGGTTCCAGCACTTTCCTCGGTGGTATCATGTGGAACAGTGCCGATGAGCGAACCGCCGTGTCCTGGACCGTCAACGCTGGTGACTGGGGTAATGGTGCCAACATTCACCCGAATCAGGACACTGGTCCGACGACCATGAGCGAAGGAAGCCTTTATTCCCAGAGCTTCGTATTGCAACAGCAAATCGAAGACAACTGGACCTACGTCTTCCAAACCGATTACGGTTATAACCGCACTCGGGTAGCTGGTGGAACCGACACGCAGTGGTACGGTGTGAACAACTATCTGTTCTACAACTTCAACTGCTGCTGGGCCGCTGGTGTGCGAGCCGAGTGGTTCTCTGATCCTAATGGTGCTCGTGTTGATCGTGCCGGATTAAATGCCGGAAATGAAGCGGCGGACCGAGCGAACTACTTTGAAATTACTGTCGGTGCCAACTGGAGGCCCAACAATAATTTCCGCTTGCGACCGGAAGTTCGCTACGATTGGGCCAACGGTATGGGCACCAATGGTGGTCAACGGTTTGATCCGAACGCAGGTTCCTATGACCATGCTGATCTTTGGACGTTCGGTCTCGATGCAATCTGGATGTTCTAAGCCGATTGCTATCTGACCGGAACCTGAATGAGACTTACTCACCGCCCGCACATTTGTGCGGGCGGTGTTTTTTTTGATTGATATTTTGGGTGCCACACGACCACTTCTTCTCGAAAGAACCATTCTTTCAAGTCGATATATCCAATAGCATCCCCATCAATCCACCCTCATTGCTACAAGTACCGCACGCCATGGTGTCGTTCTGGAAATACCTGCTTGCAGTCACCCGGATGTTCCGAATCAGGATGTTCGTCTTTTGCGGGTTCTTGTTGGTCGGCACAGCCGATCCCCCAGGGTTTGCACAGGGTCCTCCCACCCCCCAACCAGTGCTCAACTGGGAGTTTGAGAATACGACCGCGGAAGAGGTCAGTCGTGGGGATGTCTGGACGCTTCAGGATCGCACTGCAGGATCGCCGATCAGTTATGGCGGTTGGTTTTCTGGCGGGCTCACGGTGAATAATTGGGGCAACACCTCGATGCTGGGAAATTCCCAGCTGCCGTTTAATAACGATCCGCATCTGAACGTGAACCAAGGGTGGCTATGGGCTGAAAAAGAAGCGGACACAGAGAATGATGGCGTTTACTGGGGGTTCCACGTCGATTTGATTGCGGGGTGCGATGGACCAGATACCGAGGCTTTCGGGGGGCCCGGTTGGGACAGCACCTGGCAGTGGGGATCCGGCCAATATGGCGCGGCAGTGCCCCAGGCTTACGTGCAGTTGGCCATTGATCGTTTTTCGATCATCATCGGCCGCTTTTTCACCATTCTCGGTTACGAACAGGTACCCTCTCCTTACAACTTTTTTTATTCGCACGACTACACGATGGCATATGGCGAACCATTCACGCACACCGGTCTATTGTGTGAATATCCGCTCACCGAGACGATCACGCTGCTCGGAGGCTGGACCAATGGTTGGGATCAGGGATTTCAATTTGCGGCTAACGGATCGAGCACATTCCTCGGGGGCATCCAATACCAGACGCCTGATGAGAGAACAAGCGTGATGTGGACTGTGACGACCGGTTACTGGGGCAAAGGTTCAACCATTCACTCCGGGGGTGTTGGTGGGGGGCCGACGACAATGAGCGACGGAAATATATATGATCAAAGTTTTGTCTGGCAGCAGATGCTCGGAAGAAACTGGACCTATGTCTTCCAGACTGATCTGGGACTCAACCAAGGGACAGCTCAAGCCCAAGGTAATACCAACACGCAGTGGTACAGCGTGGTCAACTACTTGTTCTACAATTTCAACTATCATTGGGCGACCGGAATCCGCTGCGAATGGTTCTCTGATCCACAGGGCGTTCGCGTTGATCGTGCAGACCTCAATCAGCTTAATGCCCAAGGCCAATCGATTCCGGGTTTGAACCGTGCCAACTATTGGGCAATCACGTTAGGTCTTAATTACCGCACGAACAATAATTTCCGTTTGCGCCCGGAAATCCGCTATGACTGGGCCAATGGAATGGGTACCAACCCAGGTCGGCGGTTTGACCCCCTTGGCAATGCCTACCGTGGGGTAGATCTTTGGACTTTGGGCATGGATGCCATCTGGCTCTTTTAGCCAAGCCCGCGGGAAACGCTCCCTCCCTGCGCAATGGGTGCCCGTTTGTTTAGCAGCCAGCTACCGTTCTCATTTTTTTTCGAGCATGCGATGGGCAAAATCCTGCCGATTTAGACCGGTAGCAGCACCCCATGATGGGCGTGCTAGCAATTGGCACGGCGTTTGCATTACGGTTGGTGTGATCCTTTTTCGGGTCTGTGGTATAGCCGTCGACAGCTTGTCGTCGTAGGCGAGGACTGTGCCATATCCTTCTGTTTATCCTTCTGAATAAGGGCGACGTTATGAAAGATTTTATCGGGCGGTTCGGGGGCTGGCGATTGGCTGGTCTTGCCACATTGGCAATCACTATTACATTTTTTGGTCTAAGCTTATCTCCCTCTTCGGCGCTGGCCCAAGAGGAGGCAGCCGCAGCCGCAGCCACACCGGAACAAGAGGCAGCATACACCTTCAACACAATTGTGATGTTCGTCTGTGCTGTTTTGGTGCTGTTTATGCAAGCCGGATTTGCGATGCTCGAAGTTGGCATGAACGCCGCAAAAAATACGGTCAACATCTTGTTTAAGAATGTGATGGATCTTTCCGTTGGTGTCCTGCTCTTCTTTTTCATTGGCTTTGGCCTCATGTATCCTGGTAGCGACTACGAAGGAAAATGGTTTGGATTCGGTGGCGCAGGAATTGGAGGTGTTGAAATGGGTCCCGTTGTGGATGCCACATCCGATTACTCCCCCAGTGCAGATTTTCTCTTTCAAGTAGCGTTCGCCGCGACCGCCGCCACGATCGTCTCGGGTGCCGTGGCTGGTCGGATGCAGTTCAAGTCATATTTGATCTACAGCGCCATCCTCACAGGATTCATTTATCCGATCAGCGGCATGTGGAAATGGGGAGGCGGTTGGCTCGACGCCATGGGATTTCAAGATTTTGCGGGCTCGGTTGTTGTCCATGCGGTTGGAGGCTTTGCCGGGTTGGCCGGTGCAATCGTGCTTGGCCCGAGAATTGGCCGCTTTGTACAAGGAAAATCGGTGGCCATGCCGGGGCACAACATCACGTTTGCTGCACTTGGCGTATTGATCCTTTGGGTAGGATGGTACGGTTTTAATCCCGGTAGTCAATTAACGTATTGGGGAGCCGATAACGCCAACATTACAACCTATATTGCAGTCACGACGACCTTATCAGCGGCCGCAGGTGCCTTAGCGGCCATGCTGGTCGGTTGGGTTCTTTTCAGCAAACCCGATGTCACAATGGCCCTCAATGGTGCTCTGGCGGGATTGGTTGGAATCACGGCCAACTGTGATCAGGTCGCACTCTGGGCAGCGATTGTGATCGGACTTGTTTCCGGATTATTGGTGGTTGTCGGCATCGTCTTGCTCGACAAAATCTCGATCGACGATCCAGTCGGCGCTTGGCCGGTACATGGCTTGTGTGGTATCTGGGGCGGACTCGCCACAGGCATCTTCGGCACCGCGGAGGGGGTCTCTTTTGTGACACAACTCATCGGAACTGCGGTGATTTGTGCCTGGGCATTCTTCACGATGCTCATCCTATTTGCAATTCTTAAAGCGATGGGAATCCTCCGTGTTTCGGCCGAGGAAGAGACTCGCGGACTCGATATTAGCGAGCACGGAATGCACGCATATCCACTAAGCCAACTCACGGAGGATCACGTCTCTCCAGCAGGTGCATAAAGGAGATTTCACCAAAAGAGAGTAATTGGCTTTGTTATCGAATCCAGAAGGATACCCCAATGGTTCGGGTGAGCACTCCGCCTAAGCTCGCCCGGGCCGGGGTATTTTTCGTTTCCCGACTCTTCTTCATTTCTACGGCGGAATTGCGAACGAGCTGCGTTGGAGGTCTTGCCGGACTGGGTCACCGGGGCTACGATCCAGAGTACTGTCGAAGGTTGCCTATTTTCTCGCTTCCTTGCTCTCGCTTCCTTGCTCTCGCTTCGTTGCATTGATTCACGCATGAAACTAATCGTTGCCATCATCCAGCCAAGTCGTCTTGAAGCGGTGAAAACCGCGCTCACCCAAGTTGAAGTCTTTCGTCTCACCCTTATGGATGTACAGGGATTCGGCAGGCAGAAGGGTCATACCGAAACCTATCGAGGACATGATCTTGCCGTGAATCTTCTCAGAAAGGTTCGCCTCGAAATTGCGGTGAACGATGCTTTTGTCGAACCAACCATCAAGGCGATCACCGAGGGGGGGCGTACAGGCGCGCAAGGTGAAATCGGTGACGGAAAGATTTTTGTGCTTCCGATGGATGATTGCGTGCGCATTCGCACGGGCGAACGTGGTAGCGAAGCGATCTAGCGAACTCCGCATCGATCTACTCTTCGAGAAAACCCTTCCGACGCGGAAAATAGTGGCAGAGCAGGATGCCCAGGAAATACAGCCCCGAGAGAGGCATGGCCATTGCAAGCATACTGATGGGATCCGCAGGCGTGAGCACCATGGCAATCACAAAAATCACCAGCACCGCCATTCGCCATTTTGCTAAATAAACCGCTACGCTCATAATACCGATGCGTTCCAAAAACAGCATCACCAATGGCAGCTGAAAACTGAGCCCAAAGCCGAGCGGAAGGAAGATCGCAAAGCTCAACCATTCGCTAATCCGTGGGTCCGGGTCGATACCCAAATCTGCATTGAACGAAAAGAGAAATTTTAAAATGGTCGGGAACACGCCAAAGAAGCAAAAGAGAGCACCCGCTAAAAACAACCCGATACTGAAGGGCAGAAAAATGTGGACGTAACGTTTTTCGTGCGGATAAAGCCCGGCGGCGACAAAGGACCAGACAAAGTAAAAGATCAATGGGCTTGCCAGCACAAATCCACTTACAACCGCAGCCTTGAGCCAAATCATAAATGCTTCGGTTGGACCCAGCGATTTGACACTCATGCGTTCGTCATCGTCCATGGGCCGCCAAACAAAAAGTGGCACAAGATCACTTGGTGAAAGCAGCGATTTCTTCGCTTCGGGTGGTTCAGATTGGACGGACTCTGACCCCGCCTCTGACTTCGCTTTGTTGGTTTTGGTTCCTTGAGGGGGCGAGGGGGACTGTGATGGCTCTAATGCGATTGGCACCTGTGTCTGCTTCGCACCAGTCAGTCCCAGTTCATTGCGTACGGCAGATGGATGAACAAAATACATCCTGTAAATGTAATGTTGTCGATCTACAAAATCCTCGACTTGAGGCAGAGTATAGGGAACCGATTGACCTTTCGCTTCGCGATCATCGATAAATGCCTTATAGCGGACCACGGCGTCTGACTGATAATATCCCTGCAGGCTCTGTTCGAGCGGCCCATTCACCACCCGAACGACCCAATCCGAGAAGGCGAGGCCGAATACCGCGCCCACTAAAAGGCAGAGCAACGACCGCACGAGGCAGCGGCGCAACTCCTCGATGTGCTCGCCAAAGGTCATCGTGCTATCGGCAAACAAATCTTCGTTCGGTGGCGATTGTGGCGATTCTGCCATAACAGGCTCGAGTTTCTGGGGATCCAAACAAAATCAAAAAAACGCGCTGCCGACCCTGCTTACCGACCGCGATCGGTCCGATTCCAGCCTTCCTGGGCTGGACAGGGTTTTCTTTCAGTGCCTGTTCGATCATAACAGCGGAAAAGAGTCGCAACAACTCATTGCCAGATAACCAGTTCCACGCCAACCACATCCACAAGGAAACGCATGTCGATGGGCAGTAACGAACAACCGGCCCTCTACCCCCTCCGCTTTGTGCCCCTTTTTAAAAGGCACCTTTGGGGAGGTCGTCGACTGGCCACCGAACTCGACAAGCCGATTGGTGCGGGGGACGACTATGCGGAGAGTTGGGAAATTGTAGATCATGGTGCCGACCAAAGTGTTGTTTCCGATGGACCGCTTGCAGGAACAACGCTCGCACATCTGGTTGCCGAACAGGGAGAAGAACTTCTGGGTATCGATTACCCGCAAACAGGTTTTCCTCTACTTTGGAAATTTCTTGACGCTCATCGAGTTCTTTCCGTCCAGGTTCACCCAAATGATGCACAAGCTGCTCTCTTGGTTCCGCCGGACCGAGGGAAAACCGAGGCTTGGGTCGTATTGGCAGCCGATCGAGGCAGCATTCTTTACGCAGGTCTTTCAGCCGACGTGGATCGGACGAAACTGGTTCAAGCGATCGGGGAAGGAAAAAGTGAGAGTTGCCTGCACCGCCTGGAACCCGTCGCGGGTGATTGCATTTATATTCCTGCCGGCACCGTCCATGCATTGGGAGACGGCCTGCTGATTGCAGAAATTCAGCAAGCGAGCGATACGACCTATCGACTTTATGACTGGAATCGTGTCGGACCGGATGGTAGGCCACGCCAATTACATATCGAACAAGGTATGGAAGCAATCGATTTTTCCCGCGGTCCCATCGAAATCCAGCAACCGCAACCGACTTCCTGCGAAGAAATTCAACGGCTTGTCGCAGGGGACCACTTCACAATAGATCGCTGGAAATTCGATCGTCCGCTTATGGCGGGTGGAGATGGAAAGTGCCATCTGCTCTCAACGCTGGAGGGTGCGGTTGAAATTCCCGGCGATCCAAAGGGCAAACCTCTCTTGCGAGGCGAGGTTCTTCTACTGCCGGCATCCTTAGGTGCAGTTACGGTGACACCGGTGCAGACGGCAACGCTGCTTGATGTTTACTTACCCTAAGCTGCATGGGCGTGCATAGGCTGCATGGTCTGCATGGTCTGCATGCATGCTAGCAGGCCTCATGCCGGACCGCTCGGTGATATGGAGAGGCATTGGGGCCATTCGTAGGCATTGGTAGGCATGGAAAGCTCTCTTCACCGCCTCGTGTGCAGGGACTATACTCCGGCCGTCATGCCGATCCAATGCTGCTTCCTTCTCCGTGCTGCCACCTTCGCCTGCCCACTCTTTCTCGCCGGGTGCCAGTCGTTCCAATCGCCTCTGGCGCCTCTGGCAACGCCAGCAGCGACCACGACGCAGCGAACGGAAAACCGCATGAAAAAATTTGATCCCTTCCCGGATACACGTGTTGGACCCCGCGTTGCCGGACTGCGTCCCCCTGGATATCGTAAGCCGATCAGTGAACCTGCCCGCTCACGACAGCAGGCCAAGGCGAATAATCCGCAGGCAAATTCTGAGCCTATCCCGCAGCAAGTCAGTCCACCGGCAGAGTAATTTCAAAGGTTGCTCCGCGCCCCGGATCACTTTGGACGTCGATGCGGCCCCCATGATTGCGGACGATCCGCCAACATTTCGAAAGACCAAAACCAAGACCACGGCCAGCTTCCCGACCAGAGTAAAAGGGGTCGAATAGATGTTGGCGCTCTTCGTCAGAAAACCCAGGACCATTGTCACAAACTGTAATTTGCACAGTCTGAACCGCCGCAGAGCTTTTGTGCAATACCTTGTCGGACACTCCATCAGACACTCTGATTTCAACCCTTCCGCCAAGACCCGTCGCTTCGAGGGCATTGGTACACATGGCTCGAAGTGCCACACGAAGTTGCGATGCATCCACCCGCATGGTGGCAATATCGGTCGTCACATGACTGACAATTTCGGCTTCTTGCTGTTCGGTGATTTCATGCATCTCATCCACGAGGCTTTGAATCAGTGTGGCTGGAGCAATCTGATCAAATTGAGGCAACGGGGGTCGAGCAAAGAGCATCATGTCAGAGATCATTTCGTGTGCGCGGAATGCCTGCGAGTTAATTTTGGCCAGCGTGCGACGACGCTCTGGATCTTTTTCGTCACGGAGCAACAACTGAGCTCGTCCTGCGATACTGCCAAGCGGGTTATTAATTTCGTGCCCAGCACCGGCCGCGAGTTTATACATAGCCTGTAGTTTGGCCTCCTCCAGCGCGGCCTCAAAATCACTCTCCAGACGCGTCAGCCGACAAAGCGTCTGCGTGAGCACCGGAAGCCCTGTGGCAGTGGTACCCTCCTCCATCCAGAGACGCTGCAGCGCGGCACATGGGTCCTGGGCAGCCAAGCGACTTTGTTGCCAATCCCCCGATCCATGACAAACCGCTTCGGCAGCCGATCGGGTCACATCCGAATCGAGCATCCCGAGGTAAGGTTTTAAATTTGCGATCACCGTATCCGGCGAATTTTTTTTCCCATCCGTCCGCGAGTCGGTTACCGAACCGTATGCCGTGATGTTGTGCACGAGACCTAAGCAGCAGGCAACTTCAGCAATCGCCAAATTCTTTTCAGCTGCAGCATTCACCACCGGCGATTGCTTTGGACTTTCGATCTCCCGATTCGCATCGCCGGCTTCCATCCGCTTGTTCCACCAAGTGACTGCCCGGCGAGAGACTTCTAATGCATCAACAGTAGCGGGGACCGCTATCGTGATCGCGTCAACGGCTTTTGCGGAAAGTAGCTCTTCTTGACTTGAGTGGACCAGGGAATCGTCCAGCACCAGTGGAAGATCATCCACCAAGCCATTGGCCAACGCGGATAGCGTTGGATCTGGAATAGTTATTCCTCTGAGAAGGCAGCGATCGACTGCCCAAATGACTAAAGACGGGCTCTGACGCAATGCAGCGATCAACAACGCGGACCGCTGCTCGGCATTCGGCGCCAGCAAAACACCCATAAGCGCATCGGCCGACTTTTCAGGCAGCGGAAGTTCGATGCCAACAAGCGGCGCTGAAAAACAACGCAAAAATTGCATCGAGTACCGAGCCTCCTAGCAACAGATCCATCGTCAACGCACGTCAACGCATCAGGATCATGAACGTGGCACCTACAAACTTCTGCCTGCTAGGTAGGAGCGCCACTTTCGATTTCCAGCAACTGGCAAATGCGTTCAATCAGACGGTCGACCTCGAAAGGCTTTCGCATAAAGTCGTTGGCTCCTGCCTGGCGGAGACCATCAACCTTGTCTTCTTCGACCATCCCTGAA
>MDTB01078176.1_pt1 | contig 14264 bp, 13 predicted proteins | sample 811161 | NCBI WGS metagenome assembly MDTB01 (sample SAMN05326650, study PRJNA326480) | marine metagenome | isolation source: seawater | place: Mediterranean Sea | collected 2009
CCCATTTCGAACTCGAACGTTAAGGGCTCCAGCGCCGATGGTACTTTGTCTTAAGGCATGGGAGAGTAGGACATTGCCAGGTCTACAAAACGTGAAAATCACTTTACAATTATGATACGTTTAAAAATATAATTTTATGAAAATAACAGTAGTCGGAGCAGGATACGTTGGATTGAGTCTTTCTGTTTTGACATCTATTTATGACGAGGTTGTCATACATGATATTGATGAGTCTAAGGTTGACTCTATTAATAATAAAGAATCACCCATATATGATCCTGAAATCAATAGGTTTCTTAAAGAAGCCAAGCTAAATTTATCGGCAACAACAGACTTCAATCGTGCTCACAAAGGTTCAGATGTTATTATAATATGTACGCCTACAAATTATAATGAAGAGACCAACGAATTTGATGTTTCAGCTGTAGATAGTGTTATCAAAAAAAGCATTGAATTAAATAGAGAGACTACAATCCTAATAAAATCCACTGTACCAGTAGGATTTACTAAAAGTATGAGAAAAAAATATGATAAGAGTGAAATTATTTTTTCTCCAGAATTTCTTAGAGAGGGTCACTCCATTGAGGATAATTTAAATCCCTCAAGAATCATAATTGGTGGAGACGGCAAGAGCGCTAAAACAATAGAAGCTATTTTGAGTCAGATTGCGGATGATGGAAATAATCCCAAAATAGAATTTATGTCTTCAGATGAGGCGGAAGCTGTTAAGTTATTTTCAAATACTTATCTTGCAATGAGAATAGCATTTTTTAATGAGTTAGATAGCTTTTGTGAGTCAAAAAAGTACGATACAAAGAAAGTTATTGAAGGAATAGGTCATGATCCAAGAATTGGTAATTACTATAATAATCCATCTTTTGGCTATGGAGGTTATTGCTTGCCCAAGGACACACAGCAACTCTTAGCAAATTATAAACTTGTTCCAAACAACATAATCAAATCTATAGTCGAAGCAAATACAACAAGAAAAGATTTTATTGCAAGTCAAATTATTAAAAAGTCACCAAAAATAGTTGGCATATATAGATTGGTAATGAAAGAAGGTTCAGACAATATCAGAGAAAGTGCAGTCCAAGGTGTTATGAAAAGGATTAAGTCAAAGGGAATACAAGTAATTGTCTATGAACCATTAATTAAAGATAGTTTGTTTTTTGGCAGTAGAGTATATAAAGATTTAAAAGAATTTATTGAAAAGTCTGATATCGTTATCGCGAATAGATTTAATAAAGAGATCGAACCATTTAAGGAAAAAGTTTACTCTAGAGACTTATTTTATATTAATTGATATTTATTTTCCTAACTTAAAATTTAAATGAAATCGATTAGAATTATTTCTAGGTTAGATATTAAAGATCCAAATCTTGTAAAAGGTATTCACTTAGAAGGATTAAGAGTACTTGGTAAACCAAGTGAATTTGCAGTAAATAAAAATGGAACTGATGATTAAATTGTCTTATTCGAACTATACTTTTTATCATAGCTGGAGCAGTCTAGTAGCTCATAAAATATGGTAATTCAAATTTTAATTTTTTATTTTTTCTAAATAATCAATTAATTTTTTTTCAGGTTTTAAGCTCATTTTAATAAAATATTTTTTTATGTCTTCAGTTGCTTTCCTTACTTCATTTGAAGACCACCAGTTATCAATATTTACATAATTGTTGTTTAAAAATCTGGTGGCAGATTCTGGTGAAGTGTGAATAATATTAGCATTCTTTAATTTATTATACGTAAGTGAAAAATCATTGTTTATTATCCATTCATTTTCATCTAAAAATATAATAGTAGGAATATCGAAAGCAATCGTTTCAAGAAAAGTAGTCTGCAAATGGTCAATTATTACTAATTTTTTATCACTAAGAGAATCGATAAATTTCTTTTTTATATCAAAATCAATTGTCTTGCTAATTGAAAGAAAATTTTTTCTTTGAACAGATCCATACATCCAATCAGCTGGATGTAATCGAACTTCAATTTTTTTTGAAATTTTACCATCTAATGCCTCAAAAAATTTTTTTTGGTCACTGTAATATTTTTCCCATCCTACTCCATCAATCATGCCAAAGTCACTTGGGAAAAAGTTAGAACCACATGTACTAATATAAAGAATTTTATCATAATTTTTAAATATCCTACTTTTTTTGAGAACTTTCTTATTATGTGAAATTCTTAAGCTAATAAACTCAACATCATTTTCATCCTGAGCCCATCCCCAGGTAAGAAATTTATCAGCTAGTTTTTTTTCCTGATATGGCATTGGACAATCTGTCATACCGTATGGGAACCCACCATGTTGAGAAGCTATTATTTTAGTCTTGTAAAGAAATTTACTTTTAGCACATAATAATTTTAATAAATCATTTTCTTGTAAACCTATAGAAGTAAATATTACTTTCAATTTATCATTTATTAATGGCAACTGATTTTCTAATTCTTTATATCCTTCTAAATAAATAAAGGGTATTTGAAAGGGAATTATTTTTGACAACAATAAGTCTAAATTATCTGAAGATATGAAGTTATTTGGAATTATTTTTTTACGAATATTTAAGTTAATATTTTTGTTTTCTATTTTATAATAACTTATAAGGCTTATCGGAAAAAATTTAAATTTAGAATATATAAAAATTTTTATTCTTTGACTTAGAGGAAGGTATGTGTCTATCAATGCAATACTTAAATATCTTAAGATTAATTTTGATATTTTATTATTTATTTTTCTTAAAGTATTTTTAATATAGTTTTTAGTATGTGAGTTTGAATTATATAAAATTAAATTGTGTGTAATTTTATTAGTAAAAACATATTCATCAAGACTTTCAAAATAATCATTTGAATTTGTTAATAAAATATAGCTATTCATATTATAGGGGCACCTTAAAATTTTATTTTTCTCTGGTAAAAATTTATTTTTAAAAATATTTCTTTTATCAACAATATATCTAGTATCACTTATACATATAAAAAATAATAGCCAAGGACCAATCAACATCTCCCAATAGCCTTTACTAAAATTTACACTGTGAATTTGATTAAGTGAATCTGATAATATATCTAAGTATTTAAGATATTTCTTAATTCTATTTTCATTTACAGCATTTTTTCTTAAGCTGTCAAAATTAATATTTGTCATTGAATCTCTATATTTATATATATTATATTATAGTCAAACATAAGTGACTAAACAAAAGGTCATAAATTAAAAACACCAATTCTCGCAGTTGGGTATGAAACTCGAATAAGAGATGTAGCGGAGAATATTTCAAATTCAATGTCTTACCGTATCTAATCTATTTATATGGCACGTGATGAAAGATAATTCCAATAATAATTGAGAAAGTGCAGTTTAAGGAGTCATGAAAAATTAAGGTAAAAGAATAAAAGTTGTCTGATATGAGCCCTCAATAAATGAAATATTTTTTTTTAATTAGAGATAATTCATAATCTTGAAGTATTAATAATTAATTCAGAAGTTTTTATAGCGAACGGACTTTCTAATACAGTAACACAAGTAAATAATCGAGTCTCTACGCGAGGCTTATATAATAATAACTAAATTTAAATAAGAAAGATAACCCATAGCTTTACTAAGGAATGTATAATATAAATAATACAAAAAGTTATCTAAATTTTGAAATTATGAATAATGTAAGAGAAATAAATACATGTGAAGTATGTAAAAATAAAGACTTAGTTTCTGTATTAGATCTTGGTAAACTTCCGTTATGTGACGATTTAATACCTATTGATAGTAGCAAAATTTGTATAGAATATCCGACAGAAGTATTATTTTGTAAAAATTGTGCAACAGCACATCAGCGTTTTCAAGTAAACAAAAAAAATCTTTTTCCAAAAACATATCATTATAGAGCAAGGTTTACTATTGATGTATTAAACGGCATGGAAGATCTCGTAAAAAATTGTATTAATAATTATGGAGAAATAAATAACAAAAAAGTTTTAGATATTGGTTGTAATGATGGAAGCTTATTAAATTTTTTTAGGAAAAAGGGAGCTAAAACTTTTGGTATAGAGCCAACTGGCGCTGCTTTAGAAGCAAGGGAGCAAGGACATTCAGTTGTAAATAGTTTTTTTGACTTGAAGACAAGTTTAGACTTTGTTAGTAAATATGGAAAGCCAGATTTCATAACTTTTACAAATGTTTTTGCGCACATCGAAGATTTAGACTCACTATTAACTTCTGTAAAACAACTAATGCAAGAAGATACTGTATTAGTAATCGAAAATCATTATTTAGGCTCAATATTAAAGACAAATCAGTTTGATACTTTTTATCACGAGCATCCTAGAAGCTATAGTTATTCTTCATTTCTAAAAATAGCAAAATCGCTAAATTTGAAAATAACAGAGCTACAATTTCCTGAGAGGTATGGAGGAAATATTCGAATTTTTCTTGATAAAATTAAATCAAAAAAAAATATTGATTTCGAATATTCAAATGAATTATTAGAAAAAGAAAAGAACTTTGAAAAACTCTTCTTTCAAATGAAGAACAATATAGATCTTTGGAAAAAATCAAAATTAAATGAAATTAAAAAATTAAAAAATAATAATAATAAAATTTTAGCTAAAGCATTTCCAGGAAGAGCAGCAATCTTGATAAGACTTTTAGAATTAGATGAAAATACAATCTATGCAGTTTACGAGAAAAATGGTTCCAAGAAAATTGGCAATTATATTCCAGGAACAAGGATACCAATTCTTTCTGATGATGAGCTTTTTGAATCAAATTTATCGCTGCCAATATTAAATTTAGCATGGCACATTCCTGATGAAATAAGAGATTATTTGAAAAAAAATAAAGTTAATACCAGTGTTGTTGATATTATTAATCAGAACGATTTCATGTAATCAACAGTCAAGTATCTTATTATTTTAAGCATTGATCATGACTAGACCTAAAGAAATATTAATTGTTGGCGGTAGTCGCTGGGCCAGACAAATGGCAGGTGAACTAATTTTGAATTACGGCAATTCTATAAAGATCGATATATTTTCAAAAACAAATTATGAAAATATGAATGTATGGGCATCCGATAAAAAATACTCTCAATATTTGTACATCAAGAATAAAATTTCTCTTAAGAAAAGCAACTATTTTGCTTCTATAATTGTAAATTCAGCTAATGATCATTACCTTCTTGCTAAAGAGAGCATAAGCAATAGAATCCCAACACTAGTTGAAAAGCCTGTTACTTTAAGTTGGAATGATACAAAGGCTCTCTCTCTTTTAGCCGAAGAGAAAAAAACTATTTTATGTTCCGCTAATGTATATTTATTTTCAAAATTATTAAATTCTTTTTCAAAGATTGTTAATAAAAATTCTGAAATTCAAGAAATAGAATTAAATTGGTTTGATCCAAAAATAGAAAATAGGTATGGTGAGTCTAAGAGACAAGATCTATCAATATCAGTTTCTACAGATGTCTTGCCGCATGTTTTGTCTATACTAAAAGTTATAACTTTAAAAAATAATTTTCAAATTTCAAGCTGTAATATTTACGACAGCTTAAATAAAGCAAGTATTAATATTTCAATCGATAATATATCTTGTAAAATTAAACTAATTCGATTCAGCGAATCTAGAAAAAGAACAATTAAAGTTAAAACAGTAAATGATATTTTTTTATTAGATTTTACCAATGAAGATCATCTTTTATTTATTAACGATTTAGAGAAAAACGATTTAATAAATAACAAAGAAGATAAACCCCTAATTTCAATGCTAAAAACTTTTATCAATAATGTAGAAAGTAAAAATATTGACCCCTTTTTAAATATAGGTTTTGGCTTAACTATCAACAAAGTTATTGATGATATTAACAATTTAATTAGTCTAAAATCTAAATAAATAAATATTATTTAATAAATTTTTTATTATAACTTCAAAATTGTCTTATAGGTTTTGCTAGCATTAATGATTAATTATACTAAGTAAGATTCTTATCATTTAAGAAGGTTTGACACCTTTTAATTTTAAGGCTATGTTCAGTAACTTGAAAATAATATTTAAAAGAAATATTTTTTAAGCATTTGCCTAATAATTTTAACTTTTAAATATAACTGTAAAAAGTAAAGAATATGTTTGCATCTAATTTATGCTTAACATAAATTTCGTTAACTAATTATAAATGAATAGTGCAGATAAAATTATCGCGGGGTGGAGCAGTCTGGTAGCTCGTCAGGCTCATAACCTGAAGGTCGTAGGTTCAAATCCTACCCCCGCAACCAAATATTAAAGTTATGAAAATTAGCATAAAATGAAGAAAATATTTGTTACAGGCGCTGATGGCTTTATTGGTTCACATTTAGTAGAGCTTTTAGTTAAATTAAACTATAAAGTTAAGGCATTGAGTTTATATAATTCAATGAATAACTGGGGATGGTTAGAAAAACTAGATTGCAAAGACAATATTGAGATTATTTCAGGAGATATCAGAGACCCTTTTTTTTGCAATGAAGTTACAAAAGACATTGATGCGATTTTTCATCTAGCTGCTTTAATCGCAATACCATATTCCTATTTAGCACCAGAAAGTTTTATTGAAACAAATGTCAAAGGCACAATGAATATATGTCAAGCCTCTCTTAGAAATAAAGTAAAAAAAATTATACATATTTCTACAAGTGAAGTTTATGGCACTGCCATGTATGTTCCAATAGATGAGAAGCATCCATTGCAAGCGCAGTCACCTTATAGTGCTTCAAAAATAGGAGCTGATGCAGTTGCAATGAGTTATTTTAATTCATTCGATCTTCCGATTATTATTGCTAGACCGTTCAATACTTATGGACCTAGACAATCAGCAAGAGCAATTATTCCAACGATAATAACGCAAATAATTAGTGGAAAAAAGGAGATTAAACTAGGTGATACTTCTCCTACTAGAGATTTTAATTATGTAACTAATACATGTAGAGCCCTAATTACAATATTAAAAACGGATGGAATACTAGGCAAAACAGTTAATATTGGATCGAATAGTGAAATTAGTATTCAAGATTTGTTTGATAAAATCAAAAAAACAATGAATTCTGACGTTAAGTGTAAGTCTGAAAATACCAGAGTAAGACCCAAGTCGTCAGAAGTCTACAGGCTTGTTTGTGATAATCAACTTATCAAAGAGCTTACCGGTTTTAGTGCTATAACAAACATAGACTCCGGATTACAAAAAACTATAGATTGGTTTTCTAAACCAGAAAATTTTGAATTCTATAAAAGTGAAATTTACAATGTCTAATGGTTTAATTTCGCTAATAAAAAATTTATATCCTTCCGAAGAAATTATTCCTTTACATAGACCTATTTTTTCTGGCAACGAAAAAAAATACTTAAATGAAGCAATAGACTCATCTTTTGTGTCCAGTATAGGCCCTTTTGTAAATGAGTTTGAATCTAAGCTTGCAAAATTTATTGATGTAAAAAATGTAATTCTTACTGTGAATGGGACTTCCGCTTTACATATAGCTCTACAATTAGCTGGCGTAAGTGAAAACACAGAAGTTATAACCCAGTCCTTAACATTCGTAGCAACCTGTAATGCAATTCTTTATTGCAAGGCTCATCCTGTATTTATAGATGTAGACGAAAAGACTCTTGGTTTAAGTGCGAAAAGTTTAGAGGAATTTTTGAGAGATCACTGCATAATTAAGGATGATGGAAAGTGTTGGAATAAGACTACAAATAGACAAATTGTTTGCTGTCTACCAATGCACTCATTTGGATTTCCTACAGAAATTGATAAAATAAAGAATATATGTGAAGAATTCAATTTAGAATTAGTTGAGGATGCCGCTGAGTCTATGGGAAGTTATTACAAAGGACAACATCTAGGCAAGTTTGGTAAATTAGGAGTGCTTAGTTTTAATGGAAATAAAATAATAACTTCAGGAAGTGGTGGAGCAATAATTACAGATAATGATGTTTTGGCAAAAAGAGCAAGGCATATTACTACTACCTCAAGAGTCAAACATAAATGGAACATAGAACATGATGAAGTTGGATATAATTATCGATTATCAAATATCAATGCTGCTGTAGGATTAGCACAGCTTGAAAATATAGAATTTTTTATAAAAAGTAAAAGAGAGGTTGCAAAAAGATATCAGGAGTTTGGTAAAGAAAATAATGTTAATATATTCCATGAAAATAGTGACTCAAATTCAAATTATTGGCTTAATATTTTAATTTCTAAGGATATTAATGATAGAGACAAAATATTAGAAATTACTCATAAATATAATATATATACCAGGCCAGCATGGGCCCCTCTTCACACTCTTCCTATGTACAAAACAAATCAATGCGGTAATTTAGATAAAACACAGTCTCTATATAATAGAATTGTAAGTCTTCCAAGTAGCGTCACCGATAATTTATTAGAATAAATTTATATTAATAAAAATGAAGAAAAATTTAATAAGATGGAATAGTTCATACAAAAATAAAGATAATTATTTATTCGTTCCAAATGAAGAAGTGGTTCGGTTTATTTCAAAATATGTAAAGAAAAGAGTTGGAGTAAATAAATTTGAAAACGTTGACACAAAAAATAATAATAAGATCTTAGATTTTGGATGTGGTATTGGAAGGCACATAATTTATGGACTTGAAATGGGTCTAGATATGTATGGATTTGACTTATCCGATATTGCAATTAATGAATGTCTAAATTGGACTGAGGCAAAAAACTTCAACATATCAAGAGATAAGATTACAGTGTCTGATGCTAATAATCTTCCTTGGGAAGACAACTTTTTTCAATATGTAATTAGTCATGCTGTACTAGACAGTATGACTTATGACAATGCAAGACAAGGATGCATTGAATTGCATAGAATTTTAGTAAAAGATGGTCTTTTTTATTGCGATTTAATTTCAGGAGATGATAGCAATCATGCTTTTGATTTTGCAGGGGAGGAAATTGTAAAAACAAAACATGAATTTAACACTACTCAAAATTACTATAATTATGAAAAAATTTGCTTGCTAATAAAAGATCTTTTTGCAATAGAGAGTATAGAGTTGATAAGAAAAAAAAATATAATCACAGAAAAATATTTTTCTCGATTTCATTTAGTTTTAAAAGCAATATAAGATGCGCATTTTGATTTCAGGTGGCACAGGATTTATAGGAAGTAAATTAGTAAATTTATTAGTAAGAGATAGGCGCGAGTTGATTGTTTTGCATCGATCCAAGATTGATAGTGCTATTAAAAATGATAAAAATATTACATTTATTCAAAGTGATATTTTAAAAAATTTACCAAAACTTAACGAACTTCCAAAATTTGATACAATTATAAATATTGCGGGTGTAAGTGGCGGCAGAGAAGAAGAAAATTATATACAAAATAATGATATAACTAAAAATATGCTTACTCTTGTAAATAAAAATGTTAAGAGATTTATTCATATCTCCTCACAGGCAGTTTATGGAAATCCAAATTCACTGGATATTGCTGAAGATTTTCCTCTCGACCCAGGATTTTCTTCGTATTCTTGCAGTAAGGTTGATTCAGAAAATTGCATAAGGAGTTATCAAAAAAATAATGATGGAACTTTTTTTGCCCTCAGATTTTCAGGTTTTGTTGAGGGAGGTGGAATAATTGAGTACATAAAAAATCAAGCATTTAATAACTTACCAATCAAACTATTTTCAAAAGGTAGCATATTTAGAGATTATATTTCGATTGATGATGGAATAAAATCTATCCATTCTTGTATAAAAAATAATTATACTGACAGCTTTATTCCTATTAATATTGGATCTGGACAGAAATATAATACAAAAGATATAGCACTCTATATTTGCAAAAATATTGGCTCTTCAAGTAAAATTGAATATTCTAGCGATAATCCGACTTTAGGGAACTTAACTTTAAATATAAAAAAAGCAAAATCATTACTTAATTATTGTCCAAAAGACTTTTTTAAGTCAATAGATGATTATCTTTATAAGAATAAAGCAGAGCATATGTAGATATGAAAAAAATAGAAATTGCAAGTCCGTATTTTGATGAAGATGACAAGAAATTTATTCATAAAGAAATAGATAAAATCTTAGATGGCAGATTAAGTATGGGACCTCAAGTTAGTAAATTTGAGGAGGAATTTGCAAAGAAATTAAACGTAAAATTTGCTGTAGCTACAAGTAGCTGTACAGCGGCTCTTGAAACAGTTTTGAACGCAATTAACTGCCAGGGAAAAGAAGTAATATTGCCTGCACAAACGTTTATAGCAAGTGGTATGTCTATTCATCATGCGGGAGCAAAACCAGTTTTTGCTGAAATCTCACCTAAAACGTTTTGTTTAGATTTAAATGATGTCAAAAGAAAGATTACATCTAAAACTGCAGCTATTATGCTCGTCCACATGGGAGGCTACATAACTCCAGATATAATTAAATTTGTTAATTTTTGTAATGATAAAGGGATTTACTTAATAGAAGATGCTGCGCACGCTCCAGGGGCAAAAGTTGAAAAAACATTTGCAGGATCATTTGGTATAGCTGGTTGTTTTTCTTTTTTTCCAACAAAAGTTATTACAAGTGGTGAAGGGGGTATGATTACAACAAACGATGAAGAAATTCAAAAGGTTGCAAGATCCCTACAAAACAGAGGTAGAGATATGGAATACAAACAAGAATTATATAATAAACCTGGCCGAAATATTAGAATGCCTGAAATATCAGCTTTAATTGGAAGAGTTCAATTGAAAAATTTAGATAAATTTTTAGACAATAGAAGGTCTGTTGCAGAAATATATAGGAAAATGTTACATAATAAATCTGGTATTAAAGTAATACTTCCTAAAAACATAAATTCCTCATCGTGTTGGAAAACAATTATACTTTTAGACAGTAATCTAGATCGAGATTTTATTGTTTCAAGGTTACGATCTCTGGGCATTGGAGTTGATACAGCTTATACCCCCCCTTTACATTTGCAGCCAGTAATGAAAGAAAAATATTATTTTTCGGAGGGACATCTTCCAATTACTGAAGATTTAATGAACCGCCATATTTGTTTACCAAGTCATCAATCTATGACTGAAAAAGATGCTTTTTATATATCTGAGGAATTACTTAAGATTATTAAATAGCTATTTTAAATTTGCAATATAAATAATGAAAATATCTATTCACCAGCCTCAGTTTTTACCTTGGTTATCATATTTTCTAAAAATAGAAAAAAGTGATAAATTTATTTTTCTTGATGATGTAGGTTTTCATAAAAATGGATTACAAAATAGAAATAAAATTAAAAATTCTAATGGAGATTTTTGGTTAACAGTTCCAATCCTACAAAGCGCAGGACAAAAAATAATTGACGTAAAAATTAATAATAAAATTAATTGGAAGAAAAAACATATTAATTCTCTAAAATTTTCATATCACAAATCCCCCTACTTTGATCAGTATTTTGATGAAATTAAAAATATATATGATTTAGAGTGGACTTATCTTCATGAGTTAAATATATGTTTGATAAAGAAAATTTTAAGTTGGATGGAAATATATTCTATATTAGAAAGAAGTAGTGAAATAAATGTTGATGGCGCATCTTCAGATCTTATTTTAAATTTATGTCTTAAATTAGGTGCAAGTGAATACATTTCGGGTATTGGTAGTGAAAACTATTTAAATAAAAATAATTTTCAAGATCATGGAGTCAAAATTGTACAGGCCAAACCAATTATTCCAAATAAATATCCTCAACAATTTCAAAAGGCTGGATTTAGCGACAGCTTATCTGTAATAGATTTATTATTTAATTGTGGTAATAATTGGAGAGAATATTTACCAGGAAATGTATCTTAAAGTGAAAAGAAAAAATAAACTAATTCTTGGAATAACTGGCATAAGATCTGAGTATGATATTATGTCTTCTGTTTTCAGAGAAATCGCAAATCATTCAAATCTAGATTTAAGATTAATAGTAACAGGCGCACATCTATCTGAAAAGTATGGCCTTACTATTAAAGAAATAAGAAAGGATAAATTCAAAATTTCTGATGAAATTGAAAGTTTATTAGATAGTGACACAGACTCCTCTCGAGTGATAGGTCTTTCAATTCAGGTAGAAGCAATGACTAGGGCGATAAAAAAAATTAAGCCCGATATACTATTAGTTTTGGGTGATAGAGAAGAGTCTTTGGCTGTAGCTATAGTCGGAACTTATTTAAGCATTCCTGTAGCTCATATCTCAGGAGGCGACAAAGTAGTTGGCAATATAGACGATCATGTAAGACATAGCGTTACTAAACTTGCACACATTCACTTCCCCACCAGCGAGGATAGCAAAAAAAGAATCTTAAAAATGGGCGAGGAAAAATTTAGAGTATTCAATGTTGGAAATCCAGGGTTAGATAGATTAAGAAATTATCCTCAGCTATCCAGAATACAATTATCCGAAAGAATTGGCTTTGATATAAAAAATGAAAAACATTTTTTAGTTTTGATACAGCACCCTCTGTCATCTGAATTTAAAAAAAGCTATCAGCAAATGAGAGTCACTTTAAGCGCTATAATTGAGCTTGGCCTTAAGACGGTGGTAATATATCCGAATTCTGATGCGGGAAGTGAGGGAATAATTAAGGCGATTGATGAATTTAAAAATTTTTCAAATATTAAAATTTTTAAAAATATACCAAGATTAGAATTCATAAATTTACTCAGGATAGCTTCCTGTTTAGTGGGTAATTCAAGTTGCGGCATACTAGAAGCCCCTTTTTTGAAGTTGCCAGTTGTAAATGTGGGCAATAGACAAAAAGAAAGAATGCACGCAAAAAATGTATCATTTGTATCTCATAATAAGCATCAAATTATGAAGGCTATAAATAAATCTTTATCTCTAAATTATAAAAATAAAATGAAGAAAATTAAAAATCCTTTTGGAAATGGTAAGTCATCAGGAAAAATTGCCAATATATTATCAAAAATTCGAATTAACAAAAAATTACTTAATAAAGAAATAACTTATTGATGAGCAGAAAAATTTTAGTTATTGCACCGCATCCAGATGATGAGACCCTTGGATGTGGTGGAACAATTTTAAGACATATTTCTAAAGGGGATGTAGTTTACTGGTTGATTGTTACCACTATATCTGAAAAAACTGGATACGATAAAAATTTGGTTCATAAAAGAAAAAAAGAAATAAAAAAAATAAACAAGCATTATGGATTTAAAGAATTATTTGAATTAAATTATCCGCCAAGTGAGTTAGATGCTGTACCTCTAAAAAAAATAATACATAGTTTCTCAAAAATTATAAATAATATAAAACCACACACTATATATGCACCATATTTTGCGGATATTCACAGTGATCACAGGGTTGTATGCGAAGCCATTTTATCTTGTGTGAAATCCTTTAGGAGTAATTACGTAAAAAAAGTTTTATGTTACGAAACAATTTCCGAGACAGAATTTAATTTAAAAGGCAGGGAATACTCTTTTCGACCCAATTGTTGGATAAATATAGAAAAGTTTCTTAAGAAAAAAATACAAATAATAAAAATTTATAAAAGTGAACTTCTAGACCATCCATTTCCTCGAAGTGAGAAGAATATAAATTCCTTAGCATCAATAAGAGGTTCAAATGTAGGTTTAAAATCTGCCGAGTCTTTTATGATTTTGAAAGACATAAGTTAGGATATTTATGAAAATTTTAAAAAAAAATGTATTAGAGTTATACGGCTTACCGAAACAAGTAAAGTTTTGTAAAAGATGTACTATTTCAAATCAAAGACCAAGACTTAAATTTAATGAGGAAGGAGTATGTAGTGCATGTCTATTTTCTGATCATAAAAAAAATATCATCAATTGGGAGAAACGCCATAATGAATTAGAAGTTCTATGCAATAAGTTTAGAAGTAATGATGGCTCTTATGATGTAATTATACCATGTAGTGGAGGAAAAGATGGTAGCTATGTTGCGCACATGATGAAGTATAAATATAAAATGAATCCTTTATGTGTAACTTGGGCACCGCACGTATACACTGATATAGGGAGAAAAAATCTAGAAAATTTTATTAATGTAGGTGATTTTGACCATATCTTAGGAACAAGAGCTGGCGCTATACATAGAAAGCTGTCTAAATTTTGTTTTAATTTTGCTGGCGATGCTTTTCTTCCGTTTATGTACGGCCAAGCTAATTTCCCAAACAAGATTGCAATAAATTATAATATTAAATTAATAATGTATGGTGAGAA
>MDTB01192537.1_pt1 | contig 14263 bp, 14 predicted proteins | sample 811161 | NCBI WGS metagenome assembly MDTB01 (sample SAMN05326650, study PRJNA326480) | marine metagenome | isolation source: seawater | place: Mediterranean Sea | collected 2009
GCAAAGCACGTAGAATAGAAGGTGTAAAATGTTTAAGAAAATTATTGCTGTTATTGTTTGCGCAATGATGATTATAATTCCAACTAGTGTGTCAGCACAAGAGTTAGAAGGCAAAGTAATGTCTTTAGAGTATAATCAGAAGGCTCCTTACGCAGGTATTCTGCTAGATCCCATCGCAGCATCCAAGATGATTATTGATAGAAAGTATGTGTCTAAAGAGATCGAGTTAGAACTAAGAAAAGAGTTTCAAAAAGATTTATCTGATAAAACTTTATCACTTAACTTGATTGAAGCAGAGTTACAAAGTCTTCGTGATTTACATGCTAAAACGATTGAGCTAAAAGATAATCAGATTGACCAACTTCAAATGGCCCTAAAGGACGAAGTGTCTGATGACCACACAGAGTGGTGGGCACTTGGCGGCGTATTGATTGGCATAGCACTTTCAGTCGCTGTGTTTTATGCGAGCGTCGAAGTTGCAAAATGAAAAAAGATCTAAACTATGTCGCTGGTTTAGAGAAAGCGATTAAGAAAAAGTATGGCGACGAGGCCATCGACAATCCAGCAAAGCATTGGGACGAAGAAAAAGAAAAAGAATACCTTACCCAATTAAAAGACTTTGTTGCGAAACAGCGTAAGAGCGAGGCAGAAGTCGAACCTGAAAATGTTAATGGTGTTTTAATTACACGAAAACTATTTAATAAAGGCAATAAGTTAAGTTGCCCAGTATGTACAAAAAAACTAAAAACTGATAACGACGATGTTTGTGTTCTTAAATATGACTGTTGTTATGACTGCTACATTGAATATGTAGAAGGACGCGAAGAAAGATGGCTATCAGGATGGAGACCAGAAAATGTCAGAAGCAGCACTTGAAATCGTAAGAGGAATATCTAGAGCAGCCGGCGATTCTTACGACGGCGCAATGGATGAGAACGGTGAGCCAATCAAGTTTGGCCTTAAAAGAGAAGAGGGAAACCCGCTTCTTGATCGTAGAACTATGGATGGCTTTGGTTGTTATGTTAGTGGAAATAGATTAATCATGAGCTATCATTCTGAAATTCAACTGAGAGAAGTGTACGGCGGTGATTTTGAAGGTGAGATTGAGCAAAGATTTGCTGACATTGTTACTGGTCTTAAAAAGCGATACCGTCACCACACTAGCAAATCTCTTGGTCTCAAGGCTATTGGCGAGGCTGACTCTCGTGTAGAGAAGGTGAACAATCACCGTGTACATGTTACTGCGCAAAAAATCTACGAGATTGCAGGTATGGACGGCGTTGAAGTTTCTGAAGATGAATCAAAACCAGAAGATAGATTCAAAGAATTCTTAGCGCAGAACAGCGACAAGCGTCCAGATAATGATACTCGCAAAGCAGAGTAATGTCCTATAAATTAACGCGAGATCAAATACTTAAAGAGATCGTAAAGTCTGGTAAGGAACCGGTTTATTTTATCAATAACTACGCAAAGATATCTCATCCTATGCGTGGTTTAATTGCTTTTAACACCTATGACTTCCAGGCTGATCTTTTACAAGATTTTAATGATTATCGCTTTAATGTTATTCTTAAAGCACGCCAGTTAGGCATTTCTACAATCACTGCTGCTTATGTCGCTTGGATGATGATGTTTCATCGTGACAAGAATGTTTTGGTTATTGCTACAAAGTTTAGCACAGCAGCAAACCTTGTGAAGAAAGTTAAAGCAATTCACAAGCACCTCCCTGATTGGATGAAGATAGCAGAGATCGCTATTGACAATAGAACTTCTTTTGAATTAACTAACGGATCCCAGATTAAGGCTAGTTCTACTTCTGGCGATGCTGGTCGTTCTGAAGCGCTATCTCTTTTAGTTATTGACGAGGCCGCGCACGTTGAGGGCTTGGATGAACTATGGACTGGTTTGTATCCTACACTGTCTACTGGTGGTCGCTGTATCGCTCTCTCAACTCCTAACGGAGTTGGCAATTGGTTTCATCAAGCTTGTATTGATGCAGAGTTAGAAAAGAATGATTTTCATTTAGTTACTTTGCCATGGCAAGTACACCCTGACAGAGATCAAGAATGGTTTGACAAAGAAACAAAAAATATGTCACGCCGTCAAATTGCTCAGGAACTGGAGTGTAACTTTAATATGTCTGGCGAGACGGTTTTCCATCCAGAGGATATGGAGTTGCTCGCACAAACACTTGAAGAGCCAAAGTACAAAACCGGCTTTGATAGAAATTTATGGATATGGGAAGAGTTCAGGCAAGAAAGCACTTATATGATAACAGCAGACGTTGCTCGTGGTGACGGAGCTGACTATTCTACTTTCCATATCTTTGACATAACTACAAATGAAATAGCAGCTGAGTATAAAGGTAAGGCTACACCAGATTTGTTTGCTATGTTGTTGGACCAAACAGGTAGAGAATATGGTAATTGTCTGTTAGTTGTAGAAAATAATTCTGTTGGTTGGACAGTGTTAAATAAATTAGAAGAATTACAATATCCAAACTTATATTATTCACGAAAATCAACTCACGAGCACGTCGAGCCGCACTTAGCCGAGGGTATTGGAGTAACTCCTGGTTTCTCAACTACAATGAAAACAAGACCTTTGGTGATTGCTAAATTAGAAGAGTTTGTTAGAAATAAACTAATTAAAATTAAATCAAAGAGGCTTTATAATGAGATGAAGACGTTTGTTTGGCAAAATGGAAAGCCACAAGCAATGAAAAAACACAATGACGATTTAATTATGGCGTGTGCGATTGGCTGTTGGGTTAAAGATACAGCGCTTTCCTCAAACGAAAGATCAGTAGCATACCAAAAAGCATTTTTAAACTCGATAACTTCAACAAATAGAATGATGAATACTTCAATTCCTGGAATGGCAGGATATGAAAAGCTAGAAAAAGATAAAAAGTTAAAAAATCAAATGGATGAGTATCGAGATCATCTATGGCTTCTAAAGGGATAAGATATGGCACCTTCTAACGCAAACAAAAAGAACCCTAGAAACAAACAAAATCCTTTATTTAAGGGTTTAACAAGATTGTTTTCAGGTCCTCTTGTCAACTATAGAAGACAAGATACAAGACAGCTTCGCAGGAGAAGGTTAGATAAATACAGATCTCGCTTCAACTCAACATCTGGTCAAGAGTTTAAAACATCTGCTTACACTGATGTGTACAATTCTTTAAACCATGATTACTATTCAAATCAGAATAGAATCGATCGCTATGTAGATTTTGATCAAATGGAATATACACCAGAGATTGCTTCTGCGCTTGATATATACGCAGATGAGATGACAACTAGTTCTTTATTTATGCCTTTATTAAATATATTGTGTACAAACCAAGAAATTAAAAATGTTGTTGAAAATTTATTATATAACGTTTTAAACATTGAATACAATCTTTATGGCTGGTGTCGTTCAATGTGTAAGTACGGAGACTTCTTTTTGTATCTTGATATTGAGCAAGACGAGGGTATTAAAAATGTTATTGGTCTTCCATCTACTGAGCTTGAAAGATTGGAGGGTGAAGATAAAAAGAATCCAAACTATATTCAATATCAGTGGAATACAGCTGGCCTAACATTGGAAAACTGGCAAGTTGGACACTTTCGTATTCTAGGCAACGATAAGTTTGCTCCTTACGGGACATCTGTTCTTGAGCCGGCCCGTCGTATCTGGCGTCAATTAACTTTGCTTGAAGACGCAGTTATGGCTTACCGTATTGTACGCTCGCCGTCTAGACGCGCTTTTTACATTGATGTTGGTAATATCCCACCAGAAGACGTTGAACAGTACATGCAACGTGTTATGACACAAATGAAGCGTAATCAGATTGTTGATGTTAATACTGGTCGTGTTGATCTTCGCTACAACCCTTTGAGCGTTGAAGAAGATTATTATATCCCTGTTCGTGGCAATCAGTCCGCGACAAAGATTGACACTGTGCCTGGTGGTGATTATAAAGGTGGTATCGAGGATATCAAATATTTAAGAGATAAGCTCTTTAGTGCGCTTAAGGTACCGCCAGCGTATTTGACACAACCTGAAGGTGCCGTAGACGACAAGGCTAGCTTAGCGCAGAAAGATATTCGCTTTGCTAGAACAATCCAAAGGCTACAAAGATCAATTGTGGCTGAGTTAGAAAAGATTTGTACAGTTCACCTTTTCACACTTGGATATAGAGGCGAAGATCTTTTAACATTTAAACTGGCGTTAAACAATCCATCAAAATTAGCTGAGATACAAGAGCTAGAGCACTGGAAAGCAAGATTCGACGCAGCTGCCAACGCAACACAAGGTTACTTTAGTCGTCGCTGGGTCGCTAGTAATATTCTTAATATTGAGGGCGAAGAGTTTGCTAGAATGCAAAATGAGATGTTCTATGACAAGAAGCATGACTTTGCTCTTGAGCAAGTTGCCCAAGCCGCAGCAGATGCTGCCGCACCAACTGGTGGCGGTGGCTTAGATCTAGGTGGTGATATGGGCGGCGGTGCTGCCCCTGATGCTGCTGGCACTGAAACACCACCAGCAGAAGAGCCAGCAGCTGAAACTCCAGCAGCAGACGCAGGGCCTTTGTTAGCAGCCCCTGGAGGGGGAGGCGCACCTGACGCTGCCCCAACTCCCGCCGCAGGTGGTGGAGGCGCAGAAGGTGGTGGAACACCACCAGGAAAACGTGATTACATAAATGAGTTTGGCGAAGTTTATACAACAACTAAAAAGTCAAAAGGCAAGAAGTACAAGCCAAAAGCCAGCGATCGCCGTACAGGTGGAGGACAATCATTTCGTGCCGCAGCAGGAATGCAAAATGTTGGTCGCACACGGCGCTCTAAACTAACTGGAGTTTTGCCTGGCGTATATAGAGGTCTTTCAGAAGGAAAGGAACCTAATTACTATGATGAGCAAGAGGAACAGATTTTAAACACTAGCGCTAGTATAGAGCAGCTTGTGTCATCTTTGGAGAGTAAAGAGAATGAAACTGACACACAATAAGAAAAGAAATACCGCTTTTATTTACGAGGTCTTAATTAAAACACTTTCTGTCGCATCGATTAAAAATGATGAGGCAACAAAGAGTAGAGTTATTAAAACTTTAAAAGAGTTTTTCAACAAATCAACTGATCTTAAAAAAGAATTAGATATTTATCGTTCTTTAGAGGCAGTTGGTGATCACACAAAAGATATCGCAGAAAAAATTGTTGCTGAAGCAAAAAGACAATTTAACTCACTTGATAGAAAGCAGATATTTAATACACAAACACGCTTGATTAGTGAGATTAACAAAACCTTTGGTAAAGATTCTTGGGACATATTTGTTAAAAACTATAAGTCTATTGCAACTATCAACCAAGTTTTAAATCAAAATTTAAATCCTAAAGCACAAATCATGTTAGAGAATAAACTTTATCAGCAAAATAAAACTGAAGAAGTTAAGCCTCTTCCACAAATAGATAATTTAACAGTACAAAAATTTGTTGAAAGGTTCAATAGCGAGTATACAGAGAAACTAAACGAGCACCAAAAAGAGCTTTTAAGCAACTATATTTCTTCGTACCAAGACAATGGTTTGACATTTAAAATGTTTTTGTATGAGGAGATAGACAGATTAAAATGTATTCTACAAGAAAACGCAGATTCATCAGATGATGATGTTTCGCAAAAATTAAATAAGGTTATAAATAAAATTAATGATTATGGTCAGCAGCCTATTAGCGGAGAATTATTATCTGAAGTTTTGACTATACAATCATTAACGCAAGAGTTACAATCAAATGGCAATTAAAATAAAAATAAATACCGCCGATGCTGCTCCAGCGGAGCCAGCTTCGATTAAAGTTAAAATTAATAAAAAAATTGAGTATATTAAGCTTAAAGCAAACAAAACTTTAGATGGTAAAATTATTATCTCTGATCATCCAGAAATGCAAATTATAATCATGCCAAAGACAAATAAAGTTGTTGCTCTTGCTAAAGATGAGCTTGATGACGAATTATACGATACACAAAACAGAATGTTTAAGCAGCTTGTGAAGAGAGGCGTTGTCGACCACTCTACCGTTCAATCTGGTAATATTTTCATGTCCATGGAGGCTACGATTCTTGAGCCCCAAGGAGAGGGAGATAAGATTGAGCATCTTTTGTTCGCAATATTTAAATTTATGCAGGCAGATTTACCATTCTACAGAGATAAGCAAGAGTTTGAAAAAGAGGAAGAGCAAAGACTAGTCGACCCTGAAGCAGATGAGAGAACAGAGTTCGATCCTGATAAATATCATGACGACATTAAAGGCTCACTACCTCCAAAAAATCCTGTATATGGTATCAATTCAATTTATAGAATATAGGTGATTTATGGATTTAATTTATTTTATTCTGTGTTCCTACGGAATGACTTTTATATTGGTATACGGCTCTATATTTAACACGATTAGACCAACCACTGGCAAGTTAGGAGAATTGTTTCATTGTCCACTTTGCACTGGCTTTTGGGTTGGTGTGTTTTTGTGGAGTATCAATTGCCTAACAGAACTATTTACTTATGATTACAATTTAGTAAATGGCTTACTTTTGGGTAGTTTATCAGCCGGCACAAGTTATTTCTTGAGCATGTTGTTAGACGATTTTGGCTTAAAATTTAGAAATACACAAGGGGGTGATAAAAATGAGACGGCGTAATTGTCCAGAAGTTAGACGTTGCTGTAATGGTAGCTTAACCATGCGGGGGCGAGCCCCGCTTTTAATAATGGAGAGATAAAATGAAGAAACAACCAACCGGAAATGCATCCGCATATGTTTTTGGCGTCAAGGGCAAAGTTGCTAATACTTGCCCAAAAGTGCCAGGTAATTTTGGTAATACAAAAGGCAAAAAGTAATGTCCAAGGAACTGTTACAAGAATATTTTGAATTGTGCCCTGAAGGTAGGTGCCCTGTTCACGCGCTAAACGAGTCTGAAAAAAGAAACGTTATGGATGGAGCAGTGTACCTTGTTGGCATTATTCAAAAAGCAGGCACTAAAAATGGCAATGGAAGAGTTTATCGTCGTGAGACACTTGAGCGAGAGATGAAAAATTATCAGAGAGCTATCGATGAGCGTCGTTCTCTTGGTGAACTAGATCATCCAGATGATTCTGTTGTCAATTTAAAAAACTGCTCACATCTTGTAACAAAAACTTGGTGGGAAGGTGACAGTGTTATGGGCAAAATTGAAGTGCTTAACACACCGTCAGGTATAATTCTTAAAGAGCTTGTTAGATCTGGCTGTAAATTAGGTATTTCGTCTAGAGGTTTGGGATCTGTCAAACAAAAAGGCGACCACACATTAGTTGAGGACGATTTTCAGCTTATTTGTTTTGACATGGTGTCAGAGCCTTCAACTCCAGGAGCTTATTTAGCAGCATCCAAGGGGCCAAGTAATGTAAAAATGGATAAGTCAGTCAGCTTGTACATCAAAGAGAATAAAGAAAATAAAATTAATAGTCTTTTGGACAACATTTTGAAAGACTAGAGGCTGTATACATTCCATGAAAGCAAAAGTTAAACTTGATGAGGCTAGATTTATTGAAAAGCGTGGTTTAAAGTCTCGCGCAAGAACGGGGACGCCTCGTTTTATAGTTATTCATCATGCCATGTGTGCTTCGCCGGCATGTACCTACGGGACACTAAAGAAAAGAGGCCTTTCAACACATTACGAGGTCGATAAAGACGGCAGCATTATAGAATATGTTGATCCTATGGAGGTTGCTTTTCACTCTAGAGGAAAAAACGTTAATGCTAAGTCAATTGGTATTGATATAACAGGTAAAGGAGGAGAAACTACCGCTGCGCAGAGAAAATCTTTACAAGCGCTAGTAACTCGTCTATGTCAGGCTTTTTCTATACCACAAATTGTTGCCCCAGACGGCGTAAAGTTCAAAGACGGCGCAGGTGAAATAATCAATCTTGGTATTGGCATCGTAAGACATAGAAATGTTAGGAACACAGCTTGTCCTGGAGATTTTCCCATGAATATTTTAGGTCCTACAACAGATGCGCCATTACAAGCAACTTTTACACCCAAAGACACTCAAGAGAAAAATAAATTAAAAGATAAAGTAGGTCTTGGTGTTGGAGGAGATGATAAAAAGCATGCGGATGAGATGGCCAAAGCCGGCGGCAGATTTATTTCTAAATTTACAACATTTTTTAAAGAGCATCCAGACTTTTCTTTTGAAAAATTTTATAAAGATTTGGCTAAATACGTAGAGGGCGGAATCAAGGCTGCTTTGCCGGATTATGGCAGAGATTATGTTTTTGGTGCTGAACATTTTAACGCCTGGAATATGCTTCAAACATTAAAAGGCAACCTTTTGAAAGAACATAAAAATATTTATAGTGGATGGAGAGAGTTTCTTAACGAAAAAGATAATGACGAATTATGGATTAACTGGAACGAGTAAACAAAATGAGAAAATCAGAATTAAAAAAAGTTTTAAAGCCTCTTATAAAAGAAACAATTAAAGAGGTTATTCTTGAAGAGGGCATATTATCTAATATTGTTTCTGAAGTCGCCCGTGGTTTATCAAACCAAAGACTTGTAGCAGAGGGAGTGACAGTAACACGTTCTGTAGAATCTCCTGGCGAGGATTTGGATGAGAAGGCACGACGCCTTGAGGCAGAAAGACAAGAAAAGATTCGTCGTTTAAATGAGTCATCTAAGCTTGGTGATGTATTTAAGGGTACAAAAGAAATAGTTACTGAACAGGGCCAAGGTGCCTTGTCAGGAATCTCACCTAATGATCAAGGTGTTGATATTAGTGGAATTGAAGCACTTGCGTCTGGCAAGTGGAAGGCATTGATGGGTTAATAAAATGGAAAAAGTTACACATGTTAAAGTTACGCTAGCAGAAGTAAGAGGTGATTTTGGTAAAATGCTTCGAAGATTTATTAAAAAAACAAAGAAGCAAAGAATAGTTCAAGAGGTGCTTGACCGTCGTTTTTATGAAAAACCCTCAAAAAAAAGAAGACTTGAAAGAATTAAAAAGAAAAGAAATGCTCAAAAAGCAGAGCGAGAAAGAAATAAAAAACTAGATATAAGGTAGGAGAATTAAAATGGCAGTAGACGCAATAACAGGACAACCAATTTTTGGCGGCTCGCACGGAGTTGGCCTCAGCAATGTTGGTTCTTATCAAGCAGCTGGTACACCATATATGACTGGCTCAACTTTGGAAGCTACACAAAACAAAGGCTCAGTTGTGAGATTCGAATTTCCAAGAGTTGCTAAATCTGTGACAGTCAGAGTAGTACCAACTTCTTTTGTTGGTGGTGAGAGCGTTGATAATAGTGATCCAATTGTTATTTTCTTTGGTGAAGCAAAAGATGTCGCTGGAAACAACAGACTTGGAAAAGATACTTATCTAACAAATGGTACAAATGCCCCTAGACAATTCACACAGCGTCATGGGTACACGCTTTATATGGTTAGTGGCTCAGGAGATCAAGCTACGTTTGGCGTAAGAACTGATCACATCAACATTTCAGTTAATGGTCTTGCCGCTCACGTCACAGGTGGCTTCCAAATATATGCGGAGTTAACAAATATTCCTGCTGCTAGAATGTCTGACAGCTACATCTCTGGCTCTGGTATCAACAAGCTGTAATAGAAGGAATATTATATGCCAACAGCAACAGGAAGTTTAGCGTTTTTAGGAGCAGCAAGATTTCAAGGAACTTGGAACGCTGCCAACAACAGAGCTAATGGCTCTGGTTTAAGCGGCGCGCCATCAGGTGCGATAGTTGGCTTGTTTCTGACTGGCACTTCTACTACAAATGGTGGATATGCTCACGCACACAACACAATTACTGCCTCCGCTGGTGATTACTGGCAAGTTACAGGTTCAGGTACTCACAATGTTGATGGCAACACCAGCTGGGCTTTAAACGATTTTTGTATTTATTCAGGATCTGCGGGAGGCACAGGTGATTGGATTAAATTAGCTTTTGAAGATACAATCGCTTCAGTTGTTCTTGGTGATTTGTCTGCCACTTCTTTTCATATTGGCTCAGCTTTAAATGACAAGCATGTAATTTTTGCGAAGAGCGCTGCTCACAGCGGATCAAAAAACTTTACTTTTGATTATACCAATTCACGAGTCGGCGTTGGAACATCTAGCCCAGCAAAAAATCTTCATGTTAATGGAGCATCTGGAGAAGTTGAGTTCCGCATACAATCTAGTAATAAATTTAGTAGTATAGTACAAAAAGATAACGCAGAATTAATTATACAAAATGCTTCCGCTGGCGATATCATATTTTATGATGATTCAGCAGAAAGAATGAGAATTAAAGATGGCGGCAATGTCGGTATTGGTACAGCAGCTCCATTAAATACTCTGTCAGTTACTGGAACTTTAGCAGTTAGCGGTGACACCAAGCTTAGTGGCGATGTAAATGTTGCTGATGACAAAAAGCTTCAATTTGGTAACGCTAACGATGCTCATATTGAATATGATGAAAATGGTCAAGATGTTTTGATTATTTCAGGATCTCTTGTTGGCGGCTTAGCCCTCTCTGGCTCAAAGCTAATTTTAGCTCATCATACTGTTGCTAGCGGCACTATAGCAGGCCCTGGATCATACCTGGCTGTTAAGTCAACAGGTCAAGTTGTTCTTGCCGAGTCGACCGGTAAAATAAGCGCTGTGGCAAATGGAGCTAATAATCGTGTTGCAACTTTCGGCTCGGCTGATTCGCTTAATGGCGAAATAGGACTGCAGTTTGACGGCTCAACATTAGATGTTGCTGGTGATATAGAATTGCCCGATGACAAAAAAGTTATTTTCGGTACAAACAGCGACGCACATATCGAATATAACGAGAATGGTGACGACTTTTTAATTGTGTCTGGCTCTTCTAAGGGCGTGGTTTTATCAGGATCAAGTGTTGTTGTTGACGGTATTGGTGCTTTTAAAAACGATTTAAGTGTTGTTGATGACAAAAAAGTTATTTTCGGTACAAACAGCGACGGACATATCGAATATGATGAAAATGGAGGAGATTTCCTTGTTGTTTCTGGCTCATCAAGGGGAATAGCTTTATCAGGCACACAAGTTGTTATTGACAATACAAGCACAGTGATAAACGGTGCCACAACTTTTAATGACAACATGACTCTTGTAGATGACAAGAGACTGATATTTGGTAATAATACTGATGCCTATATTGAATACAACGAAGCTGGTGACAATTATCTAACTATATCTGGTTCATCTGCTGGTCTTATGGTTTCTGGTTCTGTTGTGCTTAAAGGCACCAATACTTTACAGGATGACACAACAGTTGTTGACAATAAAAAGATTATTTTTGGAACTGATGATGATTCAGAAATAAAGTTTTCAACTAGTTCTGACGCGCTAATTTTAACAGCCTCTAAAGGCGTCGAAATTAAAGGGGATGATCTTATCGCTACAACTAGGCTGCTTACAATTGACTCTAGTAAGTTAAATTGGAATGGTGAAACTTCTAACTCGGTTCTTGACGTCACTGGTGCTGTTGAGGTTAGTACTAATATTAATGTTGGTGGCAATATTCAGCACCTTGCTGATACGCACACTAGAATGGCTTTTACTGATAATAAAATGGATTTAACAGCCGGCGGTCATACCATGCTTGCTTTGGACGGTGACGCAACACAAAAGCTTCTTAAGGTGGGGTCTAATACCTCTGATATAGATATTGGTCTTTATAAGACTGCTTTGTCTGCGCCGAATACTACAGAGGCCGTAATGTACATTTCTGGATCCAGCGGTGTCATTCACTTCAATCAGCCTATCGTAGTAAAAGATGATATTAAACTAAATTTTGGTTTGGATAGCGACGCCAGTATTGAATACAACGAAAATGGTGATGACTTCTTAATTGTCTCTGGCTCTTCAAAAGGTGTGGCCTTGTCAGGTTCTGTGATTGCTCTTGATGGCAATACAAACGTTGCTGGAACATTTATAGCAGATGCTGGAATTTCAGGGATACATCAGCTAACAGGTAGTTTACAGTTAACTGGCTCAGATGGTGTCTCTCTAAAGCTAAAATCAACTGGCTCGGTGTCAATTAGGCTAGAGGCAGACTCTGACAACAATAATGAAGCGCAAAATCCTTTCATTGAGTTTGTTCAGGATGGCACCGCAACTGACTTTACAGTGGGCCTCAACAAAATTGGCCTATCACCAGATGGCTTAAATATTTTTAAAGCCTCAGACAACACTTTAATGTTGGGCGCCAATCAAGCTCCTACCGTTGCTGCCACAGGCCATATTCAATTTTATACCAGGCAGACAGCCAGTTTTTCTCTTATGGACAGAGGAAGCACAAACCATGGCACCCCTGTAGACCGCGAAGGTTTTCGCGTCGGCATCGGCCCTTCTTTTAATGAAGGTAACTTTCCTAAAGGGAGAGTTGAAATACACAACACAGCAGATTCAATTGTGCCAGCTTTGTATCTTGCTGTCTCAGGTACAGCTCGGCAAGCTTTGGTTGTCGACACAAAAAACACTACAACAAATATCGTTGAAATTACAGGGTCATCACTCACCACTGGTAACATGATGGTGTTATACAGTAATTCTAGCAATACAAGTGAAAGATCAATGCTTAAAATTACTAATGATAATGCCTCCTCTGAAAAGACAGTTCTTGTTGAGCTAGATCAAGATGCTCCTGGATTCCCAGCGTTGATTCAACGAGGCGGTGGTACTGTTCTTAATCCACCACTGTTCCAGACCTCACTGACCGCCGGCCAAACAATCGCTGCAGCTAGTCTTATTGATGGAACTTACTTTGCTATTAATAGAAATGCTGGGCAAACAGATACTACTGCCACATCAGCACAAATAGTTGCCATGGTTAAAGGTGCTACTGTTGGAGATTTCTTTAAGTTTACTTACTTTAATGCTAGTTCAAATGACGTAACATTAGCTGGTGGTACAAATGTTAAAATGGTTAATACCGCCGCTGCTTCTTTCTCAATCGCAGCTGGAAAAGGCCGAATATTCGCTCTTGTGCTTAATAATGTTGGTGGTGGAAGTGAGCAAGTTAACATGATACCATTGACTGATGTTTTCAACTTAAACAGCTAATTCTAAAAATGAGTCATTTGAGAGCATAACCTACTATTTATTATGACTTACTGTCTCTAGGAGAAATAATATGTCTGATATGCTACAACAAGCAATTATTGACGCAACTGCGTTAAAAGAGGCGGCTGTGAGAAATGCCGAAACATTAGTATTGGAAAAATACTCAAATGAAATCAAAGATGCGGTTGAGGTTCTTTTAGAACAAGAAGCAACTGATGATATGGGTCTAGACCCCGCTGCTGCCGCAGCTGATCCAGCGCAAGAGATTGAAGTTGTTGAAGATCTTCCGCTAGCTTCTACATCTGAGAACTTAGATGAAGAGATCGAAATTCCTTTAAAAAATCTGATGGAAGAGCTTGAGAAAATGACTGGCTCAGATAGCTTTAGCGATGAGCTTCTAGAGGCTATCAGTGATTTGACTGACGATGATGATGAATTAGACATTATTTCAGAAGATTTAGAGGCTATTTTAGATGAGCAAGATATCGAAGAAGATATTGTAGACCTTACTGAAGAAGAACTAGCTGAAATCGCTGAAATGCTTGATGAAGATATCTTTGGTGAGGAAGTAACTGAAGAAGGTCTCTGCGGTGAAGGCGAGAACACTGACGAAATCAAGTGCGGCATGCGCGAAGATCTAGACGAAGATCTAGACCAACTTGAAGAAGCGCTTGTTGTTGACATCAAGCCAACCAAAAGAGGCTGGGCCGGAAGACCTGACTCTGACCTTGAGTTAGCAGAAGAAGAGCTTCTCGCACTTGAGCAAGATTCTGAATACAGAGAAAAAATGGCTGCTATGAGAAAAGCAGTAAGCAAACTTGAAGGCCTTAACGAAAGCCTAACACAAGAAAATGAAACACTTAAGCAACAGTTAAGCGAAGTTAAAACGCAAATGAGCAAGATTCGTAACGTTGCTAATACATTAAAAGAGAACATTGATCAAACCAACTTAACAAATGCTAAGTTGCTTTATCAAAACAAAGCATTGAATAGCGACTCCATGAATGAGCGGCAAAAAAATAAACTTGTCGAAGCTTTAAACAATGCTGAAACCGTGGAAGAAGCAAAAGTAATATTTGATACACTCGAAAACACAGTGGGCAGCACCTCGCGCAAATCGCAGCCAAAATCACTTGTTGAGGCCGTTGAAAAA
>MDTB01047102.1_pt1 | contig 14262 bp, 17 predicted proteins | sample 811161 | NCBI WGS metagenome assembly MDTB01 (sample SAMN05326650, study PRJNA326480) | marine metagenome | isolation source: seawater | place: Mediterranean Sea | collected 2009
TCCTTCACCCCAAACGGCCAAAAGGGCGTGAGATATTTTGTTTTAACTAAACAACACTTCAAAAAATTTTAAATAAAAGCAGCATGAATAACAGTCACATACCCTAAATATTCCAAAAACGCCCATCAATTTTTTATTGAAGAAAGACATCCTCATAATTGATTAAATTTTTTTTAGATGACTTTATTAACCTGGGGTCATGGTTAGAACAATCTTACCCAAAGCACTTCGGTTTGCTATTTTGGAAAACGCTTGTTTGTAATCATGTAGTGAATAAGTCTCGCTTATTATGGGTGAAAAAAAACCCTTCCTGATCATATCAGTTAATTCACAAAAATTTTGATGAGAAGCGCTGGACTCGCGGCCTATCCATCCACCCCAATTAACACCAACAAGCGACGCACCTTTCAACAAAGCAAGATTTAGCGGAATCTTGGCTATTTCTCCGGCTGCAAATCCGATTACAAGAAACCGACCATCCCATGCCGTTGCTCTAAATGCTTTTTCGGAAAATTCCCCTCCCACAGAGTCATAAACTAAATCCGCACCACCGCCATTTGTGAGTTCTTTAACTCTTTGCTTAAGATCTTCATGTATATAATTTACACATAGATCCGCCCCTGCTTTACGAGCAAAATCAAGCTTATCCTCAGTGCTAGCGGCCGCTATAACTCTGGCCCCCATAGCCTTGGCAAGTTGAATTGCGGCTACGCCCACTCCCCCCGCGGCGCCGAGGATCAAAACTGTTTCAGAAGGTTGTAACTTTCCACGTTGTTTCAGCGCGTAATAACCAGTCCCGTAGGTTGTTGCAAAACCCGCGCCCTGCTCAAATGAGAGGCTTTTAGGTTTCAAGAAAGTACCCGATTCTGGTACTGCAATCTGACTGGCAAAACCACCCATGTGGACCGCAATCACTTCATCACCAACTCTACGAGATTTTATCGAGCGCCCCACGCGCGTGACAATACCAGATATTTCGGTTCCGGGAATATATGGCAGAGACGGCTTGTATTGGTATTCTCCTCGAATGGTGAGTAAATCCGGAAAGTTAATCCCTGCAGCTTTTACCTCTATAATGACTTCATCAGGAAGAGGATGTAGATCAGGTAAATCTTGTAGTGAAAGGTCTTCAAACGAACCAAAGTTATTACATATTAATGCTCTCATCACTTCTGTCCCATATTTTTAAAATCCAAATATTCAAAAAATTCATCGAAGGCAACTTCTGCAGCTGTCAAAGCACCAGAGTAAGATCTAGTCAATAGAATGACAATCGTCGAAAGAGCCCAAATTTCATTTTTATCCATTGTTTATTTTTGTCGCGTAGACGACTGCCAAAGAGACCTATTTATTTGAACCAAACTTTTTCACTTCACTTTCCCGATGTACGCACACATAGAATAACTAAAACATAAATTTTTACGGCATAATGCTTATACAATCGTCGACTAAATGGCGGTCCCTGCAAGAATCGAACTTGCATCTAAGACTTAGGAGGTCCTTGTTTTATCCATTAAACTAAGGGACCAACATGAAGCAGAAGGAAGAGTTTACCTAGATGTAGAATCTGTTGCACTAAATGATCGAAACCGAGCACTAACCCATTAAAAATTTTTATATATCAAGACGAGGTATAAATACGTGATGTGGGATTTCTCCTAATGAGCAAAAGTTATATGTTCGGATCCAAAATAATCTATCTAATGAACCCATAGCACTGAAATAGTTATAGAATACGGAAAATTGTTTTCAAAAGTAAATCAACTATTTATGAATACACTCTTAATCGATAAAAAAGAATTAAAAGCTAATCGCGCGATAATTTCGGGACGGCAATTTGAACATTTGAAAAAAGTGCTTCGTGTGAGTGTAGGAGATAAAATTCGCGTAGGGGTGATTAATGATTTACTCGGTATCGGAATAGTTGAACGATTTGAAATGGATTACATTTCGCTTTCCATTTCTCCAGATTTACCTCCGCCAAAAGCTGTGCCTGCAACTGTGATATTATCTCTACCACGACCAAAATTTTTAAAACGCATTATGCAAAATCTTGCGGCATTGGGAATAAAAGAGATCCACGTAATCCATTGCAAAAGAGTAGAAAAGAGCTATTGGAATACGCCTCATCTCTGTTTGCCTAATATCAAAAAAGATTTAATATTGGGACTAGAACAGGCTGGTGATACGGTTATTCCGGAGGTTACGTTGCACAGACGATTTAAACCCTTTGTCGAGGATGTGTTACCGCATCTGATGAATGGCCGAGAGAAGTTCCTAGCGCAGCCACGATCAGAAATATCATGCCCAATATGTATCAATCAATCCAGCGTGTTAGTGATTGGGCCAGAGGGCGGATTCATACCCTACGAAGTTAACAAATTTAAAGATATCGGTTTTCAGGCTGTGAGCATCGGGGATCGCATAATGAAGGTAGAAGTTGCAATACCAATGTTGATATCCAGACTTTATCCAAGTTAATAAGGGCTAATATCTTTCAGGAAGACGTACTAGGATTATCTTAGAATTCCTCGTGCAATTCACTATGCGAACAAAAAATGGAACTAGTGCTAACAGAACCTGTAACCTATCATACTAACTCAACGATACTCTTTGAATTGTTGAGTACCCAGCCAGATGCAATTTGGTTAGACTCGTGCCAGCCCCATAGTCAGCAGGGCAGATATGATATTATTTCAGCATGTCCCGATCATGTTGTTGAAACGTGTGGCAGATTTTCTACTATAACTAGCGAAAACAACTCCTACGCATCTAGCCGTGATCCTTTTGATATCGCGAACGATCTCTTGGAACCACTAAAAAAATACAAGATGCCCACAAAGATTAAAACACCGTTCGTGGCGGGAATTATCGGCTATTTCGGCTACGACCTCGGGCGTGCTTATTTCGAAATTGACAACTCTACAAAAATAGAGTCAGATCTCCCCGATATGCGGATAGGTAGATATTTGTGGGGTTTGGTTGTAGATCATCAAGAGAAAACCGCATACCTAAACTTCCATCCACAATGTTCAGATTCTCTTAAAGAGAAAATCTTAAACATCTTTGGGCGTTTTGAGTTCACAAATCGACACCGCCAAGGATCATTCGCGCTAATAAACTCCTTTCAACCACGAACCCCGAAAATTGACTATTTAGACAAAATATCTAAAATTCAACAGTACATAGTCGCAGGAGACTGCTATCAAGTAAATCTTGCTCAACACTTTTCGGCTCCATACAATGGAAACATTTTCACCGCTTATCTCGCCCTTAGAGAAAAGATGCCATCTCCCTATGCTGCCTTCTGGAGTTGGGAAAAATCAAAAGGAGTTATGAGCTTATCCCCCGAGCGGTTTTTACAAGTCAGAGATGGATATGCCGAGACAAAGCCAATCAAAGGCACCATGAGCCGCAGCTCTGATAACAAACAAGATCAACAAAACGCCCAGCTTCTTCTGAGTAGCGAAAAAGACCTAGCAGAAAATTTAATGATAGTTGATTTGCTGAGAAATGATCTTAGTAAAAATGCTGAGAAAGGCAGCGTCTTAGTGCCAAAACTATTTGCCTTAGAAAGCTTTACTAATGTTCATCACCTCGTTAGTACAGTTACAGCCAAACTCAAATTGGGTGTTTCTCCATCTAAACTGTTGAGAGACTGTTTTCCTGGAGGGTCGATAACAGGGGCTCCAAAGCAAAGGGCTATGCAAGTTATCGAAGAGCTAGAGCCAATCAAGAGGAACGTATATTGCGGAAGCATAGGTTATATTAATGCTGACGCAACAATGGATACCAATATTGCAATCAGAACAGTACTCGCAGACGGACAGAACTTACATTGCTGGGGCGGTGGCGGAATTACCGCGGATTCAGACCCTACAACAGAGTACCAGGAGTCCTTGTCGAAAATAATTACACTATTAAAAATAATCGAAAACCTTTAATAGAGGCTCGCTGTTAAGTCCTCATATATCTAAAAGTGAAGTTTACTCTGGCGTCACTCAGGGCACGTGCTTTTGGAATTCTGTGCTTCCAGAAACTTTGCAATCCGGGACCCATCAACAAGAGCGATCCGTGTGGAAGGTTCAATGATACTCGCTGCCCACTCAAATTATGACGGAGGTCAAACTTGCGTTCAACACCAAGAGAAAAGGAGGCAATTACAGGTTCATTACCCAAAGAGGCCTCATCATCTGCATGCCAGTCTACACTATCGTTTCCATCTCTATAATAATTCACAAGCGCTCTGTTGAACTCAGAGTTTGTCTGAATTTCGATAGATCTTCTAAGTCGCTCCATCCACGGGGGAAACTCTAAAGCCTCCAATCGTATATTAGAGTAGGTGTAGCTTGTACCAGGGGCACCAAACCAATTTTGTAATCTTGGAATAGGGATTTTCCTTCCCATCATTCGGATGCTGTCATGTCGCCAAGGCGTTTGCTTTATCGCTAGCGCGAGGAGTAAATCGGCCTCCTTTAACGGCATCCAATTAGGCCAAAACCGAAGATAACCCGATCGCCCGTCAGATAGCCTCATAGGAATTTTTTGCTCGTTAAAAAGATCCATACACAGTTGGCTCAAGCTCTAATGAGATTCCAAAAACGCTCAAAACCTGCTGTCTGACAGATTCCGAAAACTGCAACAATTCCCTCGAACTAGCGTTCCCATAATTAACTAGTACCAACGCCTGCTCCGAGGACATACCGACATTACCGGAGCGAAAGCCTTTCAAACCACATTTTTCTATTAACCAACCAGCAGCAACTTTGTATTCCGCTCCATTTATTTCAAATACCGGGGCCAAAGGATAGCACTCCAAAAATCTGCTCACCGAGTCGGACTTAAGCACGGGATTTTTAAAAAAACTACCCACATTTGCAATTATTGACGGATCTGGAAGCTTTCTCCTTCTGATATCTGAAATAGTGCGAGCAACTCTATGTGGTGTAATTAGTCCTGTTGACTTTTGTGAATCCATCTTGAGAGCCTCGGAGAGGAGAGGATAATCGCATTGGACGTTGGCCGTTAAAGAAAGCTTGATTTTAATCTCTAAAATGATGTACTTTTTTTTCGTTTTCTTTTAAAGATACTATCACGATAACCGAATCCACATAATTCGTGTGACAATGAATTTATCTCCCCTGTTCGTATATCCATGGCATCCAGAGAAACAAAAACATCAGATAACTCAACCCCATATGCACCAATATTCTGTATTGGAGCAGCTCCAACACTTCCTGGAATTTGTACAAGATTCTCAATGCCATACCAATTGTTCCGCAAAGCATATTTTACTAAGCTTGACCAATTTTCCCCAGCAGCAACCGATAAGACCACATCATTTCCATCTATGCTGTGACGAATACCTTTAAAATTTATAATGACTACCAGCCCAAATAAATTACTTTTTAACACTACATTACTGCCAGCGCCAAGGACTGTAATAGCAAGGTTTTTTGACCTCGCAAAAGTGAGCGCTTCTCTTAAGTCTGTAGTATTTTTAACCTCACAAAAATATTCCGCGGTCGACTGCAGTGCAAGTGTATTATTTCGCATCAAACTGCGGTTATATGAAATTTTTAAAGTCATATGTGGTGGTTTAAAATGTGCTTAAACAAGTTTTCAGCCGCCTCGAACACTAAATCCAGCACAATTTCAAAGGCATGTTCGTCAGAATAATAGGGATCTGGGACATCATAGAAATTATTTTCTCCAAGAAAGTCAAGCAACAAACCCAAGTGGCCATCAAAAGATACAGGGCAATCACGCCTCAGAGACTTGAGATTTTGTCTGTCCATTGTCAATATATAGTCAAACTTTAGGAAATCAGATGAACTAAAACGACGAGCACGTAGATGACTTATATCAATAGAATGCTTTGAGGCTGCCTCTATCGCCCGCTGATCTGGCGGGTTACCTAGATGCCAATTACCGGTCCCTGCAGAATCTATCGATATCATGTCAGACATGCCGTGTTTTTTTACTATCTTTCTAAATACTCCCTCCGCTGTGGGCGATCGGCAGATGTTTCCCAAGCAAACAAACAAAACATTAACCATAGCGCATTTATTACGTAAATTAAGTTGATAGATTTTTAAAAGACTCGTTTATTTTTAATAGGTCTTCCTTAGTATCAACGCCGTGAGGCACATCGCAGCAAGCCTTCTCAACGTGAATTTTAACACCATGAGCCATAAATCGTAATTGTTCTAATCTCTCAATTTTTTCTAGCTTAGACTGCTGTTGGTTAACAAATCGTCGTAAAGTGCTTACGCGGTAAGCGTATAAGCCGACATGCCGGGATCCTTCTACTAAACCATTACACAATGATTTAGTACTAGAAAATCCAAAATTCCGAGGCCACGGTATTGGAGCCCGACTAAAAAATAATGCAAAACTTTCGTCATCAACCACAACTTTAACAACATTTGGGTTTAAGAAATCATCGATTTCGACGATCGGGACGGACAGTGTAGCAACGCCAGCTACCGGATTTATATCCAGGTTATTTGCTACCTGATTAATAATATCTGGAGGTATCAAGGGTTCATCACCCTGAACATTTACGATAATTTCAGTATCGTCAAGCAATAGTTGGCCCGCAATTTCATTAATTCTATCAGAACCAGATTGGTGACCTATCTTCGTCATGCGGACTTCCCCACCGAATTCTCTTGCCACGGACTCGACGCGCTCATCATCCGTAGCGATGATGATCCGTCGGGCATTACTTTTCTCGGCCTGCTCCCACACCCTTTGCAACATCGTTTTCCCAGATAGGTCACATAACACCTTATTAGGCAATCGCGACGAGCCATAACGAGCCGGAATGACTACTGTAAATTCCATAGATATCTCATAAAATTTAAATTTTTATCTTTGCACTACTAGATTCAATCCTTTCTCGTTTAAACAGGTAATTAAGTCGTCGGTTACCGAAGGATCCAGAACAGCCTCTATCTCCAAACACCATACATCATGATCAAATTCCCACTCCAATTTTACAGCATCTTTTGCAGTAATAATTATATCCAACCCATCATTGAAAGACAGGTCTCCCAACTTCAAACGATCATGATCGTCGTGAGGATGCAAAATCACTTGAAGTCCCAGTCTCTCCAGAGACTTCTTGAAACGATCTGGAGCTCCAATAGCAGTAACCGCATGAACGATTTCTGAGCCATCCCAATTATCAGGATGGCACACCTGTCCAGTGAGTAAATTTACAATTTTCATGGGTTTATAAAAAAAATGAAAAACATGCACATGAGGAGGATATACCTTTTTCTCTACCTCATCGTTCACCGCTATAAAATCGACCGAACGCAATCGCCTTATTGGTTCTCGCAGCGGTCCAGCTGGGATACAAAATCCATTTCCAAATCCTCGAGATCCGTCTATTACAACTATTTCGACATCACGATTCATCGAATAATGCTGAAGCCCATCATCGCTTAAGATTAAATCATAATCTCCTGTTCTTGAGAGAAACTTTACGGCTCGAGCACGGTCAGAATCAACAATCACCCTACATTCGCATGATTTGGCAATAAGCAGAGGCTCATCTCCGCTTAGACAAACCGGTGTTTCTGAGGTCACCTCAATAGTTTCATTTTGTCCAGACCTACCATAACCCCTACTCACGACGGCAGTTTTAATCCCCCTCCTAAGAAGTTCTCTCACCACCGAGATCAATAGAGGGGTTTTCCCGCTACCACCAACAACGATATTGCCAATGACAATCACAGGCACAGAATTTTTACGCCTGGAAAATCTGTTCTTCAGAATCGCTTTCCTAATTTCAATTAATATGACAAAGATGGCACTGATGGGCAGTAGCACATATAACCATGCACTTCTCCGATACCACGATGTTGTCAAAAAGTGTTCAAAGGACAAGTAAACTCACTCCATCAACACAAATTGATTTCGATGAAGATCTGCATATCGACCCGCTCGAGCAATTAATTCTTTATGAGTACCCTGTTCGAGAATTTGTCCATTTTCCATCACTAGGATTTGATCGGCCCTCTCAACGGTAGTCAAACGATGTGCTATCACAAAAGTTGTTCGATCTTCCATTAGTAGCTCTAGCGCTCCTTGTATTTGTCTCTCACCGTCAGTATCAAGGGATGATGTAGCCTCATCCAAAATCAAAATTGGGGCATCTTTTAGTACTGCCCTAGCGATAGCAATGCGCTGTCTCTGTCCTCCAGACAACATAACACCATCGTCGCCAATAATTGTTTCATAGCCGTCTGATAACTTAGAAATAAATTCATCAGCATTTGCAACTCTTGCTGCATTCCTCACCTTTTTTAGCTCGGATTTGGCGAGAGCACCATAAGCAATGTTGTTAAGTATGCTGTCATTAAAAAGTGTGATGTTCTGACTTACCAGTGCTATTTGGTGGCGCAAATTACTTAGGGTATATTCATTGATGTCGACGTCATCTAGTTGAATAGAGCCCCTTTGATAATCATAAAATCTCATAATCAAACTTATCAGCGATGTTTTCCCACTCCCCGATGAACCAACGATAGCCACCGTTTGGCCTGGGTCAACGGAAAAGGTAAGGCCCGTAAGGACTGTTCTGTCAGAATCTGGATAGCAAAAAGAAACATTTTTAAAGACGAATTTTCCCCTTGCTCGATCCACAGTGTATTCGCCTTTATTAACCTCCTGATCAGCGTCAAGTATCTCAAAAATTGATGCAGCGGCAGCAATACCTCTTTGTATCGAACTATTTACCTCACTGAGTTGTCGGACAGGTTTTATCAACATGCCAGAGGCGACTAAAAACGTTATGAAACTTCCCGTAGTCATATTAGACAGAATAATTGGATTTAGCATCAACCCGGTGACCGCGGCAAAAGCAATCGATACCAGAAGCATCACCAACGGATTACTTACTCCCTCTGTCAAAGACATCTTAAGATTCTGCCTCCGATTTGCGTGACTTGCGAGTATCAAACGTTGGCGTTCCGTATCAGCGCCACCATACATTCTCACCTCCGAGTACCCACTAACGGCCTCCTGAGTCACGTGGGTTACATCACCCATTGCCGACTGAATTCTTTTACTAATCATTCGAAAACGTCTACTGACATATCCAACTAAAAGGGCGATTAAAGGCATCACTGCCAAAAAAAAGATCGCTAAACGCCAATTGACATAAAATAAATAAGCAAGGAGTCCAATAACCAAGCTACCCTGTTGTAACAAAGTTTTTACAGCCTTTGTGCCAGCTTCAGTTACCTGCTGTACATTGAAGGTTATTACCGATACTAAGTGCCCCGACATCGATTGGTCAAAGAACTTTATTGGTAGTAAAAGATATTTATCGAAAATTTCAGATCTAAGCGTATGCACTAAGTAATTTGCCACATAGGCTAGGCCATATGTTCCGATAAGATAACCAAGACCCCTCAGAAGACTTACTGCAATCAAAAATGTTGGGATAATTAACCATGCGCGATCAGCCGGTTGGGAGCCGAAAAACCAACCTGAAAAAAAGGCAGTGATCCCAGTTAGCGGTAAAAATTCTTCATCTTGCCCAGAGATCGCAGTGAGTTGCCCCACAGTATCGGTGATGAAGCCGAGAAGATCTACGAAGGCAACTTCTGCAATCGAATGCAATATTAAACCCGTAATTGCAATTAAAATTGCAAACCAATGGTGCGAAACATACCTCAATAAACGCACATATGTATAAGCAGATCGGTTATCTCTTTTTGTCATGAAATTAGATGGATTTGACCGCCTTCAAGGTGGGATTTCTCGACAATAATTCCATGAGAGGCCAAGCACCAAAAGTAGCGCGTCATTTTTCGAGTCATCCAGTTGCCCATGTCGTGATGATAGTACCGGACTTTGCTTTTGACAATCCCCATAAATCAGATGAACTTTGTCACCACACTTGTGACTAAACATATAATCCTTACATAAACAAAGCTATAATGTACAAATAAATTTGAGTTTATTTTGTAAAGTGAAAAAACGATGCAAAATTTCAAAGTTTTTCATTGCTGGCTCTAACAACGATACAAGAAAATTTTATACTAAAGTTCCTAACGCGCTATCCTGAGTCTGGAGTTCTTTTGAATAAACCTAAGAGACTACTCATCATCTCGCATAGTCAGAGCGGAACAACTGATGCCATGGCAAGAGAGGTTATTAAAGGTTCTAAGCAACAAAATTCTGTAGAGACAATCTTTCTACCCGCCCAATCTGCCGGTTTAGAAGATTTGCTTAATTGTCATGGCCTTATATTTGGAACGCCAGAAAACTTTGGCACAATGAGTGGAATGTTGAAGGATTTTTTTGATCGTACATACTATCCCGCACAACCCTATAAACTCAACCTTCCATATGGATTATTTATTTCAGCTGCAAATGACGGTACTGGAGCTGAACGAGATATAAATAGAATTTTAAAAGGTTATCCACTCCGACAAGTTGTTGATCCCGTTATTTGTAAGGGCGCCCTTGATGAAAAGACATTAACAAGTTGTAGGGACCTGGGCCTTACTTTGGCTCTAGGACTTGAAATGGGAATTATGTAGCTCCAAAACATGTTGTAATCTCAAAGCTCCCTCATTCAAAAAAATGTCACAAAAGCTTAGAAGTTAACGAATTTAAAAAACACTGTAGTTTTAGAAGCCGCGCTTGCGAGGACGCTTTCCAACTGGACGTTTAGGCAGCTTTTCAGGGGGTTTAGGCGGTGCAGTCTCTATACAAGTATAACTACGATTCACCGCAGCGATATTTGGCTTATTGGTAACTGTTAAGCTGCTAGCTGCCATCAATGTTGATTTATTGAGTGCCCAACCCTCCGTGTAAAACTCTCCGACAACACGAAATCTCACCAAGTCATCAAGTTCAGTGAAAGGTATACCCCTGAATGTTTTATCTGGGGTCAAGAGCGTGTTATTAATTACCTCGATATCGAGGAGCTTGGTGTCAGGATCTAACACGAGGTCACGACTGTCGCAAGTGATCTTCAGCTTGTCTGCCGCCGAGACATCAGCAGCTCCGTTGAAAATCAGAAGATAGACAATCGATAACAACGTTGCTTTATATGATTGTTTCAATTTAAAGATCGCCTCTCGCTAACAAATACGAGCTCACACCTAAACTATTTTGCCCAAAACAACAAAATCATTGCTTGCTCGCGAACATCCTATGACTCTCACTTGACGGAAACAAGTATAATGTATAACTAACCTCATAAAACAGGGCTTGCAACCTAAACTTTCTTTGTGAGGACAATCCTGAGAAAGTCGAAACCTAAATTCGCAATATAAAAAAAATTAGGGCATACTCTCAAATTATGTCTAATTTTTGACATAAAATCTATTGGAGACAGGCAATTGGCCGAAATTTCAAGAAATTTAGGAAACTCTCCCGCGTTGGTGGATCAGAGATCGAGGCGTCAACAGCGTATTCCAAGAGGTAATGAAAATAGTCTTGAAAACAGATCGGTTCCCGCAAAAGTTATCGATCAAAAGGACGATCTTTCATTACAACGTTACCAAATAGCAAGACTGGAGGCAGAACAGCTATCCAAGTACCTTTTTGAGATGAAGGTTCGGGACAGTATAGTTCATGAAAAAGCTGCCAATAAGATCCTATCACCCGAAGTCGACATAGATGAGATTAAATCGAAGGTCACTAACACTGCTTCGGAAAGGCTCAACCGACAAATCGAAGAACTTATGTCCTTTGAGAATGACATGCCGATACGCAATGAGCCACTCTTCGTGAACATAATGGTTTAAAAATAAATATACCTAATTACCCCGCTACACCCTTGATCGTTGCCAGATCAGAGACAAACACCGAGTCAGTGTCGTCTATATAAAATGCAAGTAGCGTCAAATCGTCCCGTAGCGGAGAGGCCCCCTTGTACTGGTCTATTGCATCCATTACTTTACTGACAACGAGCTTTGGTTCAGATGTATCCAGGGACTGTAAAAGTCTCATCAGACGCTTGCGACCAAATGCTATAGGCCGAGGTAGCTCGTTCATCACATCAGTGACCCCATCCGTTAGCATGACAAACATTCCACACGGATTTTCAATTGTCTGTGTTGTAAATTCAAAGTCGTTTGGTGTGCGCCGGGCTCCAACCGACTTTTTGTTACCTTTTATTTCTTTCGTTTGATTGTTATTGACAACGAAAAGTGAGGAATTAGCACCTGCAAATTCTAAGCACCCTGACTGTCTATCTAATATACATACTGTCCCATCAAAACCTGCATCAGAATCAGCCTCCTCAGATTCATTTTGAAAAAGCATATCTTTTATAAGTCGATTTGATTCGCTCAGATATTCACCGGCAGTATTTATTTGATCATCCTCAATTGCTCGGTCCACAACTGCTCGTGCAATAACGGATGTAAAAGCTCCAGGCACACCGTGCCCAGTGCAGTCTATGACTGCAATCACGGTCTTGTTATCAGTCGTTCTCACCACATATATATCTCCACCAACAACATCTCTTGGCCTCCAGGTAAGATCAATTTTAAAATCATCAGGCATACGCTCTGCTCTAAGCAAAGCTCTTTGCAATTTTGCCGCATAATTGATCGAGCTCTGAATTTCTCGATTTGCGGTAGATGCTTGATCATAAGCATCCTTCATCGCGGCCTCAATTCTTGACACTAACCAAATGACCAAGAGAACAACCACTGTAAAGACGGCTGCCCCGTAGATAAAAGTGCTGCCCATTGCCTTATCCTGAGCTTCCAAAAGTTCTGTTTGATCTCTTAACACAATCAGCAAAGCTTCTTCACCCTTTGCAAAATCGCTGAGAGGAAATCCAAATACAGATGCCTCAAGGCTGACATTCGTAGCTCCAAAAGTACCATTAACTAACAGCGTATCTTTATACTCTCGCAGCGAATTTGAAGCCTCGCCTGCAATATTAGCGTCATCAGAAATACCTGAGTAATTATCAATTTCATAATAATTATTTAACGTAATTGTTCTATTATCGAAATTTAAAGCAGCTTTAATCTCAAACTCATACTCAAATGATTCAAGTGCCTCAAAAATATTTTTAGCCAAAACTATCGTACCGAGTTTCGAGCTATCATCACGGAGGGCAATATACAGGGCCTGATATAGCGAAGATTCCTCATCATTGCTCAAATCATCAATGCGCAAAATGCCTCTCTTGACAGGAACTCTTGCTGAACGCCGCTTACTAAGCATACCGCTTGCCGTCGCGATATCCAGTTGTTCAAAATTATATTTTGCAGTTTCAGCACATGGATCAATGCCATACCCATCATAAGCAGTCATACAATGGATAAGTACACCCGACGCATTCAATACGAAGACAGCACTCATAGTCATGTCATCGATTGGAAGTTGAAAAAGACTATCAGTAATTGTGGAGATGCTCTCAATATCTCCGCGCCGAAACGACTCATATAGCGGATTATCTTCATTTACATTCGGGGCTTCATTAGGAGAGGCGAGAAAATTCTCTTCGCTTTTCCAGATAGACCGATTTTCAAAAGTGCCCGTTTGCGGATGCCACATTCCGATGGACAAGTCATATGACTCACTTGAGGCAGTATTCCAGGCCCGCTGGTAAACTAAAGCCGAATTTTCGAGATTAGTTTTTTGCTGGCCGTCAAGTTGGTCGGTGGCCAACCAAAAAAAAAGTGCGGCAATAGCTACATTACCAAAAATAGTTAGAGCGAGGAGCTGTATGCGTGTAGTCATATATTCTATCTTATCAGCCTACATGACTGAATATTACCGCCCTGGCTGAAAAGCAATCCTGACCGCTACATCGTCGACCTGAATATTTTCTCCGTCATGAACCGGCGGCTGGTATCTCCAAGACCTGACGTACTTCAATGCAGAGCGCTCAAAAATTCCTGGTGGTTCCGCGTCCACTATATGCGGATCAACAACTTTGCCATCTGGTCCAATGGAAAAGGCGACTATAACCTCTCCCACATATTTATACTTTCTTGCCTTTGGCGGATATCTGAGCGCACCCGCCCCCATTAGAGAGCATTCAATACTTACTCTCTCACCATCGTCAGTATAGTAGCCAATGTTTGTAGCTAAGACCTCAGACCAACCGAAATTACTGATGAGAGAAAAAAAGCATAAAAAAATAAATGCCTCAAATCTAAAAATGTGAAATAAGGGTTTTATGTTATGGATCATAAGCATTATTTTTAAACCAAAAAAATTCTATGAAACAACAGTAAATTTACCTCCTATACCACTGCATAA
>MDTB01135574.1_pt1 | contig 14262 bp, 14 predicted proteins | sample 811161 | NCBI WGS metagenome assembly MDTB01 (sample SAMN05326650, study PRJNA326480) | marine metagenome | isolation source: seawater | place: Mediterranean Sea | collected 2009
AAAATCTGCATATACACTGCACATCTGTTCTGCTTCTTGTATAGCTTCATTTTTGGTAGCATGAGCCGTATGCCCTTCCTGCCATAAGAATTCAGCAGTTCTCAAAAATAATCGAGTGCGCATTTCCCAACGTACAACATTTGCCCATTGATTTACCAAAACAGGTAAATCTCTATAAGATTGAATCCACTTTCTATAGGTATCCCATATTATAGTCTCAGAAGTTGGTCTTACAATGAGCTCTTCTTCAAGTTTTGCTTCTTCATCTACTACAATCCCTTGTCCATTAGGGTCATTCTTTAAACGATAGTGCGTCACAACTGCACATTCTTTAGCGAAACCATCAACGTGAGATGCCTCTTTACTAAAATAAGATTTAGGAATAAACAAAGGAAAATATGCATTAACATGACCTGTTTGCTTGAACATTTTATCAAGCTCTGCTTGCATTTTTTCCCATATTGCATAGCCATAGGGTTTAATAACCATACAACCTCTAACGCCTGAGTTTTCAGCCAAATCAGCCATCACAACTAACTCGTTATACCACTTTGAATAATCTTCCTTTCTACTTGTAAGCTTCTTTGCCATCTTTACTTTAAAAATTGGAATAATATTTGCTAAATTAGCTAATAAATAAGGCCAACAAAGCTAAATAAATAAAGATTTACAAAAAACCCATTTTGCAAATTTAATTGAACAGCTAACTTATTGTAATTTCTAGACTAAAAGAATGTGCTATGAAAATCATTAAAAAATTTACACTATTGATTACCTGTTTGAGTTTTTCTATTCTTCATGCTCAAAACACTAAAAAATGGCATGCTGATGACCTATATTACAGTCCAACCGAAAAAGAGATTCAATACATCGAAATTATTGATGAATATTCTGAAGATGACTACTCAGATAGTACTGAATACTCTTATAACGATTATGACAACAGCATGTCTTATTCCACCAGAATAAATCGATTTCATAGAGACTACTATGGTACTTCTATAGGGTTTAATTATGGATGGAATGACCCATTTTTTTATAATAATTTTGGTTGGAATGATCCATTTTTTTATAATAATTTTGGTTGGTCTTCAGGTTTTGGCCCATACTATAGCTTTGGATGGGGGTATCCATCCTTTGGATGGTATGACCCATGGTATTCTCCTTGGTACTCTCCATGGAATTTAAACACCTTCGGTTGGAATGGAATTTATGCCTTCAATCCTTCTTTTTACTCCAATAGCAATGCATTTGCATCTTCAAATATTCATTATGGCCCTAGAAAGAATATAACAAAAAATGTTAGAAGCAATTCAGGAAATCAATTCTCTAGGAATCAAGCAAGACAAAACATAGAAGGAGGCAACAAAACCAATTCATTAGCAAAAAGAAACTCAACAAATACTTCAGTAAGGGAGAATAAAGTAAACATCCCTAAAAACAACAAATCCAGATGGGATTTTTCAAATCGAAATACGAGCCAAAATAAGCAAAACAATAAATCTTCGAAAAATATTATTTCAAAACCAAATACAAGCAAGACTAGAAATATTAGAAAGACCAGCAGCTACTCTCCTTCAAGAATAACAAATAATTTTAGAAGCACTGGGACAAATCGATCATTCACAAGTCCTAGAAGTCCTAGAGGACCGAGATAAAATTTAATTAGACAATAAAACAAGACATATGTTACGCAATATTAGTTTATTTATTTGCTTTTTAATAAGCCTTACAACAATTGCACAAGATCATACTGATGCCCTTCGTTATTCTCAAGAACAACTATGGGGATCTAGTCGTTATTTAGGTATGGGTGGTGCTTTTGGATCGCTGGGTGCAAACGCTACATCTACTAGCTACAACCCGGCAGGGCTAGCCGTTCATACCACAAATGAATTATCTACTAGTTTTAGTTTTTTAAATACAGAAACTGAAGGGATTTATTATAGCAACTCTTCCTTTGGGAAAGAAAGTACTTTTTCCATCCCAAACATTAATTATGTAAGTGCAAATATTTTTGATCCGGAAGAAATAGGGGATTGGAATAGATTTAATTTTGGAATAGGTTATAACAAACTTGCAGATTATAACAAAAATATTTTTGCGAGTGGAGAACAAAGTGATCACTCTTTTGTGGACCTAGTGATGGAAAATGCACAAGGAGTTCATTATGAAAACTTATATGGGTTTTTTGATTTATTAGCATTTAACACCGACCTAATCGATACTATAGGTGGAACGAATATATATTCTAGTCCTGTTAATGGCAGCATGAATAAAAACCAGTCCTTTAGTTCCATTGAATCTGGGGGTAAAAATGAATTTTATCTCAGTTTTGGTACAGCCTATCAAAATAAATTATTCTTAGGTGCAACCATAGGATTTCCAAGTATCGATTTTAGACGAACAAGAACCTGGACAGAAAGTAATTTTCACTCCAATGACGAAACTGCTGAGGAAGTAACATTAGACAACTATAAATACCAGACCAATCTTAACGTATCTGGAGCTGGTATTAACCTAAAGCTAGGGCTCATTTATTTATTAGAAGACAATATTCGATATGGATTTGCCCTTCATACACCAACCTATTATGAAATAAATGAAGAATACTGGTCTAGCATGAGTACAGATTTTAATGAATCTGCTTTCTATGCTGAATCTGGTCTAGGAATTTTTGACTATAATCTAAATACTCCTTTTAAAATAATGAATAGCCTTTCTTACATCATCAATAAAAAAGGGATAATTTCTCTTGATTATGAATATATAGATTACTCAACATCAAATTTGTCCTCTGATTTTGTAAGTTTCCATGATGAAAATACTTCCATTGAAAACAATTATACCAGTGCATCGAACATTCGGGTTGGAACAGAACTAAGAATTCACCCTCAACTAAGTTTAAGAGGTGGATACGCATACTATGGATCTCCATTCACAGGAGATTTAAATGATGCTAGCCAAGAATATATGACCATGGGCTTTGGTATTAAAATCGATCAATACTTTTTTGATTTAGCAATAGTTAATTCTATGAGTAATGCAAATATATTTATGTATGACAATGATGCTTCTGAGATTAGTACAAGTAATAATAGAAATCAGTTATTAATCTCTACAGGCATTAAATTCTAAATAAAAATAAGATAAAAAAAAGGCTTCCTAATGGAAGCCTTTTTTTTTATTTAAAAGTGATATTACTATTCCAAACCTGCCATCTTCTTATCGACTAAAACTCTTCCACAATGTTCACAAACAATGACTTTTTTTCGTGCAGCGATATCCATTTGTCTCTGAGGGGGCACGGTATTAAAACAACCACCACAGGCATCTCTATGAACTGGAACTACAGCCAAGCCATTCCGAACATTACCCCTCAAACGCTTGTATGCATTTAGCAATCTTTCATCAATCACTTTTTCGGCTTTTGCTGACTGTTTTGCTAATTTCTCTTCGTCTTTTTTAGTTTCTGAAATGATGCTCTCTAATTCAGCTTTCTTATCTTCTAAATCTTTAGTGCGTTGCTCTAAACGTTCTTTAGCACTAGAAATTAAATCCATTTTTGCAACAATAGATGACTTAGCCTCCTTAATACGCTTCTCAGATAATTCGATTTCAAGATTTTGAAATTCAATTTCTTTGTTCAAAGAATCAAACTCTCTATTGTTACGAATATTCTTTATTTGTTCTTCATATTTACTAATCAGAGCTTTTGAGTCACTTATCAACTGCTGCTTTTCCTTAATGGATTCATCAAAAGATTGAATCTCGTCATTAATATTGGAAACACGAGTTTGAAGACCAACTAACTCGTCTTCTAAGTCTTGAACTTCTAGAGGGAGTTCTCCTCTCAATATCTTAATCTTATCTATCTGCGAATCTATAGATTGCAAATTATATAAAGCGATTAACTTTTCTTCTACTGTAGCTTGTTTTGCTTTTGCCATCTCTTATAAATAATTGATTGGATTTGTTGTTACTTCTGACAAACGAATTGCAAATTTAGTAAATTTTTTGCGAAGAAAATCAGTTATTAAATCCACCGTGTATTGTTCACTTTCATAATGCCCTATATCTGCTATTAAAATAGACTCTTCAGCATCAAAAAATTCATGGTATTTAAAGTCTCCAGTAATAAATATATCAGCACCAGAATGCTTTGCTTCATTTAACAAAAAGCTTCCTGAGCCTCCGCATAAGGCAACTTTTTTTATTTTATTATTTAATAATGCAGTATGACGAATACATGGAGATTTAAACTTTTCTTTTACTATTCTCAAGAATTCCCTTTCGCTTATTGATTTTTTAAGATTTCCAACAATACCAGATCCAACACGATGATTGGCATTATCAATAGAAAAAACACTATAAGCTACTTCTTCATAAGGATGAACTTTTTTCAAAGTCGAAATTACATGGGACTCAATATGAGCAGGAAAAACCATCTCAAGTCGCTCTTCAACAACATCTTCTCTTGTCCCTCTCTCTCCAACTGCAGGTTTTGATAAAGGAGACCCCTTAAAAGTACCAACCCCTTCAACGGAAAAATTACACTCACTATATTCTCCTATGGAGCCTACTCCAACAGAAAATAATGCTACTCGAACATCCTCTGCATCCTTCTTAGGAACATAAGTAATTAACATTTTTAAAAGAGCTTTTTTAGGAGCCAAAACGTTACAATTTATAAGACCTAATTGATTTGCCATCATCTTACTCACTCCATCATAAATATTATCTAAATTGGTGTGAATTGCATATAAAGCGATATCATTTTTTACGGCTTTTAAAACCGTTCGCTCTGTATAGTTTTTTCCTGTTAGGCTTTTTAAGCCTTTAAAAATAATAGGATGATGAGAAACAATAACATTACAACCATTTTCAATGGCTTCATCTAAAACACTTTCAGTACAGTCAATACTCACCAATACACCTTTTACTTCTTGATTAGGATTTCCAACAAGTAAGCCACTGTTATCATAAGGCTCCTGATATGATAGTGGAGCCCATGCTTCTAATTTTTCACAAAGCTCTTTGAGTTTCATTTGATATTAAATTTTTAAACAAAATAATGGATTTTTTTCGACAACAATGATGTAGAGATTATGTATTTTCGGAAAATGAATATATTTAAATTCATACTATTTCCATTTTCATGCCTTTACTGGCTGATTACTTCAATAAGAAATCGGTTGTTTGAGTTTAATATTTTAGAACAATATAAATCGAATATTTCGATTATAAGTTTTGGAAATTTAAATATGGGAGGAACAGGTAAAACTCCACATGTGGCTTTTGTTATAGAAAAACTAAGTCATAATAATGTAGCTGTCATTAGTAGAGGATATAGAAGAAAAAATAAAAATCTTATTGAAGCAGATAGTACACATCATAGTTATGAGGATATAGGAGATGAACCAATGGAACTACTTCAAAATTTTGAGGGAGAAAATTTTAAAATGATTGTAGAGGGAAATCGCAAAAAAGCATTGCAGTACCTTGAAAAACAAACTTATAATACTGATTTAGTTCTTTTAGATGACGGCTATCAACATCGATATGTCACTAGAGATCTAAATATTCTATTAACAGACTTCAACTGTCCATTTTACAATGACTTTATTTTGCCTTATGGTACACTACGAGAATCAAAATACGAGGCAAAACGAGCAGATGTTATTCTCGTTACAAAATGTCCTAATAGTATCACAGAAGAAAAAAAGAATGAATTCAAAAAACGTATTAAAAGATATAGTTCTGCTGATGTATACTTTACAAGTATAAAATACTATAAAGCAATAAATCAAGAAAATAAAAAAGTCACATTAAATTCAGATAAAAAGCTCTTGCTTATTACAGGAATTGCAAATCCTAAGCATATATACCAATATCTTGATAAATTAAATATAACATACACAACGATAAAGTACCAAGATCATTATAACTTCAGTACAAATGACATGGAAAACATCCTTTGGAAAAGCAAAAATTTTGATGGAATTATTACTACAGAAAAAGATTGGATGAGATTAAGAGAAAAAAAACATGAACTTATCAACTCAACAGAAATAATTCGATTGCAAATTGGAGTTCAATTTATTGACTTAGAACAAGAAAAAAAATTCACTACGAAAATAAAAAATCTTTTATCAAAAAAATGAAAAAACTATTCTCCCTTAGCATACTTATTCTTTTAATCACTCCTTTGGCAATGGCACAAAATGGGAACAATCTAGAACTCTTATACAACTGGAGTGACTCAACTATTGTAGGCTCAGCTGCATACAATAATGTCTACAATGAAATATGGGGCTTTACAATAAATAACAGAGAATTTGCTGTTATTGGCTCCACTTCTGGCACACATATTTTTGATGTTACAGATCCAGTAAATAGTTCCCAAGTTCAATTTATTGCTGGTGCTGATGTTGGACCTGCTATTATTCACAGAGACTATCATGATAGAAATGGATACTTATATGCAGTTAGCGATGAAGGAAATAGCACACTACAAATTATCAATCTTAAACAGCTCCCTGATACGGCTATTGTTGTTTATGACTCTAATGAACTTATACGAACATCACATAATATTTTCATTGACGAAAGCTTAAACAAGCTATACGCATGCGGTGTTCGCAAGGGGGATACATGGGGAAGTTCTACATCTTTAGCAATTTATGATATTGAAAACCCTACCAATCCAATTCACTTAACTAACTATGAAGTTCCAGGAACTGGTTACAATGTGCATGACATGTGGGTAAAAAATGATACTGCTTTTTTAAACAATGGCGGGAATGGTTTATTTGTGGTAGATTTTACGAACCATTCAGATCCTCAAATTATAGGATCTCTTACAGAATACCCTGATAAAGGATACAATCATTCAGGCTGGCCTACATCAGACATGAAAACCTATGTAATGGCTGATGAAGACTGGGGATATGACCTAAAAGTACTTGATATAAGTAACCTATCAGATATAAATGTTACAGCAACTTTTAGCTCTGAAATCAATGAAAATTCAATTGCTCATAACCAATTAATAAAAGATAATCATGTATACGTCTCTTCATATCATGATGGACTTCAAGTTTATGATATTTCTAACCAAGAAAATCCAATAAAAGTTGCTTCTTATAGTACTTATTTGATGAATGATCATAACTCTTATAGAGGAGCCTGGGGTGTATATCCTTTTTTACCTTCAGGTAACATTTTAGTATCTGATATGCAATACGGATTATATGTTCTCGCGCCTAGTATAAACTTTGGAACAACTGAATTTTCAAACAATGAATTATCTATTTATCCAAACCCAGTAAGTAAAAACATCAACATTCAACTTCCAATTGGATCAGAAATTTCCCAGCTTTATGTCTATGATCTTAAAGGTAAAATTGTATTTCAAAACAAGATTTCTGAACTAAACAATTCAATAAATATAGAGACATTAAAAAGTGGGATGTATTTTGTAAAAGTTGAATTTAAAAATAAACTCTATCATCAAAAATTTATCGTTCAATAAGAATCTTTATCATTAGTGTGTTTTTGTATCTTTACAAGCAAATTATAATGCTTTATGGCTATTGATTACAACAAGTATGAAACAGTTATTGGACTGGAAATTCATGTACAGCTTAACACTCTTAGTAAAACTTACTGTTCAGATTCTACAAAATACGGAGCAGCTCCCAATACGCATATTAGTCCTATTTCTTTGGGACACCCTGGAACACTTCCAGTTTCAAATAAAAAAGTTATTGAATATGCTGTTCGTCTAGGTATTGCTCTGAATTGTAATATTAGAGAACGAAATGAATACGCAAGAAAAAATTATTTCTATCCTGATTTACCTAAAGGATACCAAATAACACAAGATAAAACCCCCATTTGTAATGGAGGCTATGTTACTATTTCTGAAAAAAATGGAAATTCAAAAAAAATTAATTTGACGCGTATTCACATGGAAGAAGATGCTGGGAAAAGCATTCATGACATTGATCCATTTGATTCATTAATTGATCTAAATAGAGCTGGTGTTCCACTTCTAGAGATTGTGTCAGAACCTGTTATACGTTCTGGAGAAGAAGCATATAATTTCATTTCTGAAGTACGAAAACTAGTTCGTTATCTTGATATTTGCGACGGAAATATGGAAGAGGGCTCAATGCGTTGTGATGCAAATATCTCTGTACGACTAAAAGGGGATACTGAATTGCGAAATAGAGTGGAGGTTAAGAATATGAACTCTATAAGAAATGTTCAAAAAGCTATTGAATTAGAAGCAAAAAGACAAATTGAAGTGTATGAAAAAGGAGGTAAAGTTGACCAAGAAACAAGAAATTATAATGCGGCTAAAAATGAAACTTCTATTTTAAGATCAAAAGAAGATGCTCACGACTATAGATATTTCCCAGAACCAGATTTATCGCCAGTATTAATCAATGAAGACTACATTGAGAATATAAAAAATGAACTCCCAGCATTGCCTAAAGAACTATACAATAAATACACAAAAGAGTTTGGCCTTTCTGATTACGATGCTAAAAATCTTACGGAATCTAAAGGAATAGCTCTTTTTTACAATCAAATATCTAACCATACTAAGGAATATAAAATGGCAGCAAATATCGTCATGGGAGCCTTAAAATCATATTTAAACGACAAAGCTATTGATATAGAAAAATTAAATTTATCACCTGTACGAATTTCAGAAATGATTCAACTCATCAAAGAAGATAAAATTTCTAGCTCTAAAGCTACCCAAGAACTCTTTCCTTTGATGATAAATCAACCTGATGTTTCTGCATTGAAATTAGCAGAAGAGAATCAGCTAATTCAAGAATCTGACTCAGATGCATTATTGGAATTTGTTAAACAAGTAATTTCAAAATTCCCAGACAAAGCGAAAGCTTATAAGAATGGGAAAAAAAACCTAATGGGTTTATTCATGGGAGAAGTAATGAAATTATCAAAAGGAAAAGCTGATCCAAAAATTGCAAACAAAATAATTAGAGAAGAACTTGAAAAATAAATCCATGAAACGTTTTTTTTCTATTATAATCTTGCTGACGATTTTTTCTTGCCAGAATAAAATGAAAACCCTTGAAGGTGACTTTACCATTCATGCAATGGTAGAAGGATTAGATACTGTTATTTTTGAAAAAATTGAAGCTAATAATCTCATCCTAATAGATACACTTTTTGCTATTGATGGAAAATTTGCAACTACTAATAGCCTCGATCAATCTTCTTTTTTTCTTTTGCGAACTCCTGAAGGAGAGAGCATAAATCTACTCATTACAAAAGGAGAAAAAATTAAAATTCAAGGAAAAAAATTAAACTGGAATGAAAATTATACTATAGATGGATCTATAGGCTCGAGTCAAATCCAAGAACTAAATGATACTCTTATAAAATTTAAAAAAGAAGTAGATTTAATTTATCAAGAAGCTCTTGAGGCTAAAAAAGAGAACTATATAAATATTCAAAATCGATTTAATAGTACATTCAACAAACATCAAAACTTCTTAAAAACTTTTATTGATTCAAATTTAGAGTCTAAAATTTCTATTCTTGCTCTTTTTCAAGCAATGAAAGGTGAAAATATTTTAAATCTTTATACCGATTTTGATTACTATAAAAAAGTACATGATACCTTTCAAAATAAATGGCCAACTACAAGCCATGCAAAACTTTTAGCTGATTTGATTCTTTCGGCATATGCTCCAGATTTTACAATGGAAAACATATATGGTGACACTTTGTCACTTAGAGATTATAAAGGCAAACTAACTCTATTATACTTCTGGGCTTCATGGAGTAGTTCCTCGAGAGAGAACAACCAAAATATGATAGATCTATACAATAAATTTCATCTAAAAGGTCTAGAAGTTATAGGAATTTCATTGGATGGAATTTCGCAACAGAAAAACCCAAAAGAAGATTGGAAAAAAGCTGTGAGAGAAGACAAAATGATATGGCCTCAGATTAGTCAATTAAATGGTCTTCAGTCAAGCATCCGAGAAAAATATAAGTTTAGAGCTATTCCATACAATATTCTCATTGATTCTGATGGACACATCATTTTTAATAGTGAAGATCATAAAAGCTTACAAGCTAAAATTACAGAAATACTAAGCAGATAAATGTCTACAAAAAATAAAATATATTTCGCCTCCGATTTTCATTTGGGTGTTCCTAATCATGCAAAAAGCATAAATAGAGAAAAAAAAGTTATTTCATGGCTGAATGAAATTCAAAAAGATGCCAAAGAAATTTACTTAGTAGGAGATGTATTTGACTTTTGGTTCGAATGGAAAAATGTTGTACCTCGAGGTCATGTTCGAATTTTAGGAAAACTAGCAGAAATTTGTGATTCAGGAGTTCCTATTCACTTCTTCACCGGAAACCATGATCTATGGACATTTGGATATTTAGAAAAAGAAATTGGCTTAAAAGTTCACCAAAATTCAATACAAATTGAGCTACAAGGGAAAAAATGCTTTATAGGACATGGTGATGGCTTAGGACCTGGAGATAAAAGTTATAAATTTTTAAAAAAATTATTTACAAATTCTATCTGTCAATGGCTTTTTTCAAGAATCCACCCGAATACTTCCTTTCAAATTGCAAGCTATTTTTCTAAAAAAAGCAGAATTTCTAACTTCGATAAAAATCAAACCTTTAAAGGGCAAGACAAAGAATGGCTAGTCCATTATTCTAAAGAGATTTTAATGAATGAGCATTTTCATTATTTCATTTTTGGTCACAGACATCTGCCTCTAGATATAGAACTAACGGAAACTAGTAGATATATTAATCTAGGAGAATGGGTAAACTATTTCTCATATGGAGTAATGGAAAATGGACATTTTGATCTTAAATTCTATGATTCCGTATTTTCTAAGGCCCTAAACAAATAAACCTTAGTAGAATTATTTATAAACGCTGATTAGATATTTTTAAAATCAACTCAGCCAACCGATTAGAATATCCCATTTCATTATCATACCAAGCAACAATCTTCACCATTTTTCCAAGCACAGAAGTTAACTGAGCATCAAACAAACACGAAGCTTTACTCCCGATAACATCAGCAGAAACAATAGGGTCTTCTGTATAGTCTATAAAACTATAATGAGATTCTCTAGATGCCTCTAAAAAAACATTATTTACCTCTTTAATACTAGTCTGTTTTTTCACAGTAAATGTAATATCTGTTAAAGATCCATTAGGAACAGGAACGCGCATTCCACATCCTCCTATTTGTAGATGAGGGAATATCCTTGTAATTGCTTTTGCTGCTCCGGTGGTAGTTGGAATAATAGATAATGCTCCTGCTCTGGCCCTACGTAAATCTTTATGAGGCGAATCATGTAAAGTTTGATCCATTGTATAAGAATGAATCGTAGTAATATAGGCTTGATCTATACCAAAATATTGATCAATAAGCTGTACCATTGGCGCTGCACAATTAGTAGTACAAGAAGCATTGGATAATATGAAATCAGAGTCTTGTATTATGGAATCATTAACACCCAAAACTACCATTTTAATATCATCACTCAGTGTAGGGGAAGCTAAAATTACCTTTTCAGCACCTGCTTTAATATGCTTTTCTAAATCTGATTTAAGATGAAAATTACCAGTAGATTCAATAACTACATCGCAATTTACCCAAGAAATATTTTCAATTCTATCCTCCTGAGAAATAGGAATGGATTTACTATTAATTAAAATATGGGAAGTAGAGCAAGAAATTTCACCGTCGAAGGTTCCATGGATGGAATCGTATTTTAAGAGATGGGCTAAAGACTTTACATCTGCTACATCATTAATTGCAACAACTTCAATCCCTTTTTTCTGATGTAGTACCCGAAATAGAGTTCTACCAATTCTTCCAAAACCATTAATACCAATTCTAATATTCTTCATCATTCAAAGCTAAAAAAAAGAGGCAAATGCCTCTTTCTTATTTTAAATGTTTTTCTGCTTTATAAGATGACCTTACTAAAGGACCACTTTCAACGTATTTAATTCCTAGGTTAAGACCAATTTCTTTGTACTTAGAAAACTGCTCTGGTGTAATAAATTCTTTTACTGAAAGATGTTTTGGAGTAGGCTGTAAATATTGGCCAAGGGTTAATACATCTAATCCTATTCCGACTAAATCCTTCATGGCCTCAATAACCTCTTCTTCCTGTTCTCCCAAACCAAGCATAATGCCTGTTTTTGTTCGCATGCCCTGATTTTTTAAGTACTTTAAAAGATCTAGAGATCTTTCATATCTAGCTTGAATACGTACAGAACGAGTTAAACGCTTTACTGTTTCCATATTGTGTGAAACAACTTCTGGAGAAACATCAACAATACGTTGCAATTGCTGTATATTACCTTTAAAATCTGGAATTAACGTTTCCATTGTAGTACCAGGACTTACCCTGCGAATAGCCTTGACAGTAGCTTCCCAAATAATAGATCCGCCATCTTTTAAATCATCTCTATCTACTGAAGTTAATACAGCATGTTTTACTTCCATTAACTTAATAGAACGAGCAACCCTTTCTGGCTCTGACCAATCTACAGCTTGAGGTCTTCCTGTAGCTACTGCACAAAAACCACAAGAACGTGTACAAATATTTCCTAAAATCATAAAGGTAGCTGTACCTGCTCCCCAACACTCGCCCATATTAGGGCAATTTCCACTCTCACAAATAGTATGAAGTTTATGATTGGAAACCAATCTACGAACTTTTTTATAGCTCTGACCAGTAGGAAGCTTAACACGAAGCCATTTAGGCTTAAGCTTCTTTTTTGATTTTTTATCAATATTAGCTATTACTGTCATAAACTTATCTTAGGACTACAAAATTAGCGAATATCCAAGATATTATTCACTAAATTTTTGCATTTATCTCATCAATATCAATAAAATGGTGAGAAGCATGATAAGCACATATACCATTCTGGATAAATAAAACTTGAGGCGACTGATGCTCTACTTTAAAATCAATGGCAAGTTGATTAGAAATAGATCGGTATGAGATGAGATCTAAATAAAATGTTTTCAAACCTTCTAAAAAAAATTTTTGTTCAAAACGGTGCATCACCAAACTAGAAATAGAACATCGAGTACTATGTTTAAATACGATAAAATTATCACCTTGACTTAAGGATTTATTGATTTGAGAATAATCCTGAAGTGCAATCCAATTCATCTAAGATTCTGAATGAGGTAATTCTACTTCGGCAACGCCAGGGCAAGTAGCAGTAACACAACATGACTCAACAGCAAGTACTGTAATAAACAATGCAACGATAAATACAATTTTTTTCATTCCCTTTAATTTTTACTTCCCAAAAATACTAAATTTTATCAATCAATAATAAAGAAAAATAATACATCATAAATACAAGTCAGAATCTAAATTCATTATTTTTGACTTTATGGTTGAATCACTCAATTCTTCATGGAAGAAATATCTGAAATCCGAATTTGAAAAAGACTATTTCAAAACCCTCTCTTCCTTTATAGAAAAAGAAAGAAAAATAGAAACTATTTTTCCTCCTTTTGAATTAACGTTTGCTGCCCTTAAATATACACCTCTTGAAAAAGTAAAAGTAGTAATTCTTGGTCAAGATCCATACCACAATTACAATCAGGCAAATGGATTAAGTTTTTCAGTAGGGAATGGTGTAAAAAAGCCACCTTCACTAAAAAATATTTTCAAAGAATTACAAAGTGATCTGGGGCATAAAATTCCTACATCTGGAAATCTAAAATCATGGTCCAAACAAGGAGTTTTACTTTTAAACTCCACTTTAACAGTTAGAGCTCATGTACCTGGCTCCCATCAAAAAAAAGGTTGGGAAACATTTACAGATAAGATTATTAAACTGACTTCACAAAAATGTAGAAACATTGTTTTTATTCTTTGGGGAAATTTCGCCAAAAATAAAATTAAATTGATAGATAAAAAAAAGCATTTTATTATTTCATCTGTTCATCCATCCCCTTTTTCAGCTAAAAATGGATTCTTTGGCTCCAAACCTTTTTCTAAATGCAATGATTACTTAACTTCGGTAAACAAAGACATCATCAATTGGAATTTATCTGATGATTGTCATCAATTGTCAATCTTAGAATAGATCTTAACAAAAAACAATTATGGAAATACTATACTTACTTATTGGATTGGCTAGCGGAATCAGTATCGGTGTTTTATATAGCAAAAACAAATCAGCAAAAAA
>MDTB01208151.1_pt1 | contig 14261 bp, 13 predicted proteins | sample 811161 | NCBI WGS metagenome assembly MDTB01 (sample SAMN05326650, study PRJNA326480) | marine metagenome | isolation source: seawater | place: Mediterranean Sea | collected 2009
AGAAAAGATGACTTACTACTCAACTAAAACATACGGACACAACATAGGACTGGCCTGTGTGTTCAGACAGCCCAACGCAGATCACTCACACTGCCATTTGCTACACGGGTACAGCCTCGCATTCAGATTCACATTTGGTTGCGATCAACTGGACAACAAGAACTGGGCGGTGGACTTTGGATCACTGAAGCCTCTCAAGAAATGGCTGGAGGATCATTTCGATCACAAGACCGCAGTGGACATCAATGACCCACACCTGGACAAACTCAAGGAATTGGAGAAACATGACCTCGCGGAGATCGTGGAGTTCGATGGTGTAGGTGCTGAGATGTTCGCCAAACACGCATTTGATTTCGCGGACAAACTGATCAGGGAGTTGACAAACAACAGGTGTTATGTCGTGGAAGTGGAATGTATGGAACACGGAGCCAACAGTGCCATCTACAGGAAAGAATAAGTTCATACACGACATGGTGAGGGTGGGCCTCACTGACTTGGCCTACTACTTACAGGTATACGACACACCCTTGGGACATCGATGGTTGGATGCACTCAAGGACAACCTAAAACAGCAGAGGATATTGGAGAAGAACTTCTGTTTCCTGGGTTTCGCTGATTCAAAGAGAGACCTACGTTATCTTGTTGGAGAGCTCAACCTCAACATAGCAAAGATAAATTCATATGACTTCACGCCCACCTATGGGAGGATAGAACCCTTCAGTGTGGACGATTTCCAGTACAGCAGTTCTCTGCCAATAGGCAAGGCCATAGACGGTGATGAATCCAAAACGCCTGGCAAGAGACTCAAACACGAGGCCTGCAACAAACTGCACAGGCACTTTGAGGCACTGCAAGGCACCGCCTGGAACGCTTCAGAATTCTACAAGCAGGCCAACATGGAGACGAGATATGCGATAAGGCAACTTAACAACATCTGTCACGAGATCGAGAGTTGGGTACACGCTGACCGTAAAAAAGCGTTCGAGCCGGAATGGATGAGACCTTCACAGATCACGACTTTTCTCAAGGCACCGAGACATGACTTACACGACGAAGACTTTGAACTTTTCAAACAAAATAGGTATGACAGGGAATTGGGTGGTGTGTACCTGCACTGGAGCCAAGTTGGTAAGACACTGTATGAAGTGTTCAGGGACGAACACGCACCAAAAATGACCGAGGCCATGTGTTCAGAGATAAACCATCAAAGATATTATTCCGGAGAATTTGATGTTGAATGGGGTAAAACAATCACCGAGCAGGACGATTTCAAGAAAGAAGAAATGGATCAGTTCAGATCGTGGTTGGAGGAAAACGGCTACGACTGGGAGGACGCAAGACTGTCCCTTGGATACATCAAGATCGGACAGGTAGACCTACAGAGGACATTTGGAACTGACGCATCCGTGGAGGAGATACATAGAGTTATGAGTGATAACCTCGACATCACCAGCATAAGGACAATATATGGTCCGACCATAGAAACAGACTACCCTTACACACTAGAAAGTGACGACTGGAGACAAATCCAGATGGAGGCATTGAGCAATGGTTGACAATCACGTGGTCTGCGTCAAGTGGGGCAACAAATATATCTCGAAATATGCCAACGTCCTGGCCAGCATGGTCAAGAGAAACACCACGGTGCCATACACATTCCATTGCCTGACCGACGATCCCAACGGACTTGATCCCGATATCAACGTTATCAAACTGCCAAACGATCCATGGATCAAATCATGGTGGAGCAAGTTGTGGATGTTTGCACCTGAATTGCCCATCAATGGCAACATATTGTTCTTTGACTTAGACGTTGTAGTGTTTGACAATATCGATCAATTGTTCACCCACACGGGCAAATTCAACATCATCAGAGATTTCAATAGGTGCAGGATAAAGGACTGGAAACTGTCAAACTCCAGTTGTATGCGATGGCATTCCGGAACCATGAACTATCTGTGGACAGAGTACAAGGACAGGTCAGCACAAGTGATGCAACAGAATCACGGAGACCAAGACTGGATCACCAAGAGGGCAAAAGACGATATCACATGGTTCCCAGAAGAATGGATAAGATCATACAAATGGGAGATGATAGGACTGAAGGACACAAAGTTATTGACAAAGGACGGCAAGAAATGGTTCAGGGAACCTTGCAAGGTGCAACCTGGCAACAAGGTGGCAGTATTCCATGGATCACCCAACCCCATGGAATGTGCGGACCAATGGGTCATAGATAATTGGAAATAATGACAAAATACGGAAAAGTAAAAGTAAAAAGAACAAGTCCAGTTGCCGACCAAGTTCCTGACGATTGTGGGTACATGAAAAAATTTAAATACAACGTGGACCTGAACTCCAACGGTGTCATGGGTCAGTGCATAGAATGGTGCCATTTCAATTGCGAAGGCAAATGGGGATGGTGGTTCGAACCTGCAGGTGAGATAGAGAACCCAAAGAACCATTGGGAAAATCAAAACGCCTACATGAGTTTTGAAAAGAAACGAGAGGCAACAAGGTTTTGGATTTCGGTCGGAGTGCAAAACAGCGGCAACAGAGAAAGATAATTAACAGTATGAAATGGTTCGACATAACAGATTCGGCGAAAGCACAGATGGAAAAACTATTGTCAAAAAATCCTGACAAATACGCTGTCAGTCTAGCGGTGCTAGGTGGTGGCTGTGCTGGGTTCAAATATGATTGGGGATTCATTGATAAAAAAGAAGATGTAAAGGAAGGCGATGAGATGACCGACTGGGGCACAGGTAGGTTCGTTGTTGACGAGACCTCTATGCTGTACGTGGCTGGCACAAAGATCGACTGGATCGAAGAAACATTTGGATCACAGTTTGAGATTTCAAATCCCAATTCAACCAGCGCCTGTGGTTGTGGAGAGTCGTTTGGCGTATAATGGATACCGCTTTCATAATAGGCAACGGTGAATCAAGAAACATCTTCCCAATAGAAAAATTAAAGGATAATGGCATCATCTACGGATGTAATGCCATATATCGAGACCATCCTAAACTGTGTGGCCACATCGTGGGTGTGAGTCCTGAGATGTTTGAAGAACTATCCCAGTGGCACAACAACGGCAAAGAGTCACCGAGGATATATGGCATCAATGACATAAGCAAATGGAATTACATCTGTGAAGGCGACAAGGAGATGGACGTGCCTGAAGGACTTAAGATATACAGGATATGGCGAGGTGGTAACATCAAGAAGGGTGGCAAGATAAAGACGAAAGATTTCTCACAGGCACGTGGATCTGGGTGCAGTGCTGTACTCCTAGCGGCGGAGTCTGGCATCAAGAACATTGTGATAATGGCATTTGACATAATGGGTGCTCAACAGTGGGAGATGGACACACCCAGTAGGATACAGAACAACATCTACAAGAGCACTATAAATTATCCAGGACGTGAAAGCATGAAAGCATATTTGAAATATGAATGGATGTATCAACTAAGGCAAATTTTCAGGAAATTTCCCAAAACAAATTTCTATTACATCAACAGAAAAGAATACCTCGAAGGCAATCCTTTCCTGCGTTGGTATTTCGACCAACCAAATATAAAGTGTGGCATCTACGCTGACCTACAGAGATGGATAGACGGTCACAGGGACGACATCAGGTGGAGAACTTTATAGGGTCTTGGTGTTACTTGCATCAAGTTTGTAGATCTTACGCATCTTGACACCGACTTTCTGTGCAAAACGTTTTGTGTCGCAGTGTGAACACACGTGTTTGTAGTCATTGGTCGCTCGTGCAGGATCGACTTTGGATCTCGGTCTCAAGAATGTCACCCCACAGGAGTCACACTTGAACACAAATATGGTGTTTTTACGGTGAAAGGTGTGATACACGCCACACTTGCTCTGGCGTTCATACAGTCTCATAGTCTTTAATGTTTCGACAAACATCAATTTTATTTAATAAATATGTATATTCGATATATGACTAGATTAAACATAGACACAGGAACACTGGGGAATCCAGCAACAGGCGATACTCTTCGTACCGCCATGACCAAGATCAATACCAATTTTGAAGAGGTATATCAGATTGTTGGTGATCCTGACACAGGACTTATCACTACATCTATCACTAACGGAGACGTAACCATACAGCCAAACGGTACTGGAAATATTGAAATAGACCAAGTCAAGTTCGCAGACACGACTTTATCAACATTGACAACCAATTCTGATCTGACACTTTCGGCAAATGGCACAGGTGGAGTTTCTATCACACCGACTAAAATAATGATGGCTAACCTGCCAACCAGCGATCCAAGTAACGCAGGTCAATTATGGAACGACTCAGGTACTCTTAAAGTTTCGGCGGGATAATAAATGGCCCAGGAACGTATCAACATAGGTGTTACAGCAGACGATGGCACGGGCGATACGATCAGACGTGCGGGTGTAAAGATCAACAACAACTTCACGGAGGTCTACGCCCAGCCAAACTTCTCTCTGTCTCAACTTTCATTCGACGGCAATGTGATCAGCGCCACACAGTCAAACGCTGACATAGAACTCGCTGGCAATGGCACCGGCACTGTACAGATCAGTGACCTCACAATAGATTCCACAATCAACATATCAAACAACGACATCAAGGTCAATGATTCGAACGCTGACCTTCTACTCACGGCAAACGGCACGGGATCTGTGTTGATCTCTAGTGCGGACGTGAACGAGGGCACAATGGACAACACAGTGATAGGTGGCACAACCGCGGCGGCCGGCACGTTCACGACACTGGCAACATCTGGCACCGCCACAGTTGACGGTGTGGTCATCACGGACAACACGATCACATCCACATCCAACGCCGACCTCGAACTGACGGGCGAGGGCACGGGCACTGTGTCATTCAATGGCATCAAGTTTCCGACCAGTGACGGATCAGCAAACCAGGTACTTAGGACAGATGGCAGTGGACAACTGTCATTCTTTACCTCACCCATACTTTTCGACAACACCGATTTGACCGACGGAACGGACACCATAACAGGAAACAGTGTGGCACAGACGTTTGACACTTTCAGTGCGTCGACCCACAGGAGTGCAAATTACCTGATACAGATATCAGATGGTACCAATGACAGGTACAGTTTGGTACAGGCCAACGTCACGCACGATGGATCAAACGCTTACATCAGTGTGTTCGGTGGTGTGGACAACGGCACCGGGGACGGTTCTAGTGTGTATGATTCACTGGAATTCACCGCGATAATAAACAGTGGTGATGTGAGGGTACGGGCGAAAGTAAATAACACTACAACACAGACTTTGAAATTCGTGAGGAGGATAGTTAAGGTATAATGGCACAGATTCCAATAAACACAGGTTCAGACGCCAACGACGGCACAGGTGATACTTTACGTGACGCCATGATAAACGTGAACACCATGTTCACTGAAGTGTACGCATCCGCGTTGTTCAATGAAGGAATCACGATCAGCGGCAACAACATATCCGCAGACAGGAGCAACGACGATCTCGTGCTTAGACCCAGCGGCACAGGAACGGTGTCCATCACAGACCTCACAGTTGACTCCAACATAAACCTAACAGACAATGAGATCAAAACAACTGTGTCCAACTCCGACCTCGTGCTTTCAGCATCAGGCACAGGAAATGTGTTAATTGCCAAGGCAGACATCAACGGTGGGACAGTTGACAACACTGTGATCGGTGGCACAACACCGGCCGCAGGAACATTCACAACAGTCACGGCCAATACATCTGCCACCATTGACGGTGTAGTGATCAGTGACAACACGATAACATCAACTTCCAACGCTGACCTCGAACTTACAGGTGAGGGCACAGGAACAGTCACAGTGAATGGCTTGAGTATGCCAACATCCGATGGAACTGCCAACCAATTACTGAAGACGGATGGTTCTGGAGTGCTTGGATTCGCCACAGCATCAGCCACACTGAGCCATTCCGACATCAATGACAACACAACCACAGTGGCCACTTCGGCGACCACGGAGATAGATTCATTCAGTTCAGCGACTTACAGGAGTGCGAAGTACTACATCTCGATATCAGACAGTACCAACAGCAGATTCGAGATGGTGGAGGCCAACCTGATACACGGTCCAAGTGGTGACAGCACGATAGAAGCATATCTGACTGTGTTTGGTAGTACCACATCATACACTGACCCACTATGCACTTTCACGGCTGACATCAATGACGGTAATGTGAGATTGTTGGCCACAAACATATCGAGCGACAGCACAGTGTTCAAATTCCAAAGGGTGTTAATAGACTTGTAGTATGGCTAGAGAGATTGTTAATTTAGGGACAGGCGCAAATGACGGGACAGGTGATCCGTTAAGGACCGCATTCGAGAAGATCAACAACAACTTCTCCGAACTGTATTCAGAGACTGCGGCAGATTCACAGATCTCGTTCTCAGGAAACAAGATTAGTGCAAACGCCTCCAACGCTGACCTGGTCCTGGAAGCATCAGGCACAGGCGCGGTTCAACTGGGTGCGTTGAAAGTGGTCGGCACCACGATCAATTCAGATGATTCCACACAGGTGACCATAGCGGAGAACCTGCACGTGACAGGAAACATCACAGGAACATTCACGGGAGACGGAAGTAGTCTTACAGGCATAACAGCGACGGCGTTATCCACTCCGGCCACTGTGGACAACCTGATCCTGAACGACAACATCATCAGTTCGTCTTCGAACGCTGACATCAACATCACCCCTGGCGGCACAGGTTCAGTGAACATAATGGCACTGACCATCGACGGCACAGAGATCAGTTCCAGTGACTCAACCCAGGTAACCATAAAAGAGAATTTACACGTCACGGGCAACATCACAGGAACACTGACAGGTTCGGTGGCATTCTCAAATGTGACATCTACACCGACAACACTGGCGGGGTATGGGATCACTGATGCGGCTAGTTCAACGGCAACAGCGTTGACAGTTGTAGGTGATGACTCATCGGGCACAGCGGTCACACTGGGCGAATCTTTCAAGATAGCAGGCGCCACAGGTATAACAACAGCAGTTTCAGGTGACACTTTAACTATCACAGGCCCAACTCTTACAAGTTACATAACTGCGAGTTCCTCAGACACACTTACAAACAAAACCATAGATGCCAATGGCACAGGCAACTCGATATCAAACATAGAAGTTGCGGACTTTGCCGCGGCCAGCATAGTTACGCAGGCGGAAGGGGTAGGTTCAAACAACAACGATACCACGATCCCTACATCGGCGGCTGTAAAAGCATACGCAGATTCAGTGGGCGGTGCGGCGGCAATAGGTGACATCACGTTCACAGGGTCGACTATAAGTTCGCCATCAAATGCCGACATTACATTGACACCAGGAGGAACTGGTGCGGTTGATATGGGTGCCATCAGAATCAGAGACAATCACATAGAAGGCACAAGGACCAACGATGATGTCATAATCGATCCGGCAGGCACGGGCCTTGTCAGAATGAACACAGACAAAATTGCTTTGGGAACATCTGCTGGAGCAACCAGCCAAGGTGCAGACGCAGTGGCAATAGGAAAATCTGCAGGAAGCACTTCACAAGGACAAAAAAGTGTGGCTATAGGTGATGAAGCAGGAACAACATCTCAAAGTCAATACACAGTTGCCATAGGTAGGCAGGCAGGTAACAACACCCAGGGCGAATATTCCGTTGCCGTTGGAACCGAAGCAGGCGAGGTAACACAAGGAACTGATTCTGTTGCCATAGGTAGGCAGGCAGGGTATGATCAAGGTAACCAAGCGGTACACGTAGGAGCGTTCGCAGGTGGTGGTACAAGTGGTGGTCCAGGCACAGGAAGTATTGGAATAGGAAAATCAGCAGGGGTGAATAGCCAATCTACATACGCAATAGCAGTAGGATTCGAGGCAGGAGTAACAAGCCAAGGAACGAATTCAATTGCGATTGGAAAACAGGCAGGTAACAATGATATTACAGATAACAGTATCGCAATCGGTACCGAAGCAGGAAAAACAAATAGTGGTAGTGATTACACAACTGCAATAGGGTACCAAGCCGCATACACCGGAGGATCTGGTTCTGACAGAGCAGTCGCTATAGGATTCAAGGCAGGATACACCACTTTGAACGCTAACTCAATTGTATTAAATGCACATAACGGTGAATTGAACACAGTCGGTAGTGGCAGGTTTTATGTCAAACCTGTTAGGAGTCAATCAGGAAACTCACAACCTCTGTTGAGATACGACGAAGATTCAGGTGAGATATCGTTCATGCCTCACATAGAAATCAATGATAATTTAATTCAAACAGTGCAGACAAACGCTGACCTAGAACTATCTGGAAATGGCACAGGTGCAACAAAGATAAATGGTAAACTTGTCATCAGTGCCTCGCAGGCAGACGGATCCAGTGTAGCCATTGATACTACAAAATCTGTGGCAGTATTGGCAGGAAATACTGGTTCGGATGACAACGATTACACATTGGCAGACGGAACTACCGCAGGACAAATCATATATCTAGTACGAGGTCCAAACAGTTCTAGGGATAGTATCCATGTTACTTTTAGCAAATTCGAGAATGATGGGACAACTGCATCAAACACAAGAAAAGAAATATTCTCACAGTATATGAGTGTTGTGCCTTGCATATGGAATGGCACTGCTTGGTGCGTAGGACAGCATCAAAACTAGACATCGATAAAATTTTACATTAGGTTTATAGAATCTACAATAAATACCCATAACAAAAAAGGATTAATATAAAGTATGGCAAGACAAGTAATCAATATAGGTTCAAGTGCAAACGACGGCACAGGTGATCCGTTAAGGACAGCATTTGACAAGATAAATGACAATTTCGTAGAATTATACGGTGGCGACAACGACATCAACACGCTTGATGCAAATTTGAACGTAAACACCTTCGCAATCACGACAGGCGTTACCAATGGCGATATCACAATCACTCCTAACGGCACAGGTGCTATCAACCTTGGTGCAATGAAATTTGTCGGCACTACTTTGAGTTCAGATGATTCAACACAGATCACAATAGCGGAAAACATCCAGACCACAGGCACAATTAATGTGTCAGGTGCGGCAACACTTGCCACTAGTCTAACACTTGCCACAGGTGTAACTGTGACTGGTATATTAGACGAAGATGCAATGGGCAGTAATTCTGCAACCCAACTGGCCACACAGCAATCTATTAAGGCGTATGTTGACTCACAGGTCACAGCACAGGACCTAGATTTTGCCTGTGATGATTCAACCACATTATCAATAGACTTAGATTCCGAGAGTTTACAGTTCTCTGGAGGCACGGGTATTACGACAGCAGGTACAGAAAACACAGTTACCATCGCTATCGATGGCACAGTTGCAACCCTGACTGGCTCACAGACACTCACAAACAAAACACTCACAAGTCCAACGATTAATGGTGCAACATTGACAGGAACACTTGCAATGGATCAAATCTCCGTGAATGGCAACATCATTAAAACAAATTCTTCCAATGCTAACTTAGAGCTCGATGCAAACGGCACAGGAACAATACAACTCCTGGCCAACACCACATCAACTGGCACACTGACCACAGCAGACATAACGACCACTGGCACTCACACAGTCACAGGACAGTCTGACATCGATTATGTAAGGATCAAAGACAACAAAGTCACGACAAATGCAACAAACGCCAACCTCGAACTTTCTGCAAACGGTACGGGAGTGGTGGATGTCCAAAACGCAATGACGACAGTGGGACAGACTGTCACAGGAAACGTCACCATAGACGGACAATTTGATGTGGATAATATTTCAATAAATGGCAATGGTATCATAGCAACCAACAGCAACGGTGGTATCAACATCAATCCAAACGGCACAGGTTCGGTCACGATAGGTGGTTCGAATGTGTCAGTGCCTAGCACATTGACTGCGAGCACATTGTACGCGGAAACACAGATCTTGCTGGGTGATGGTGCAAAAATAATGCCGGCGGCGACAAACTCTGACCTAGTGTTTGAAACCATAGGCACAGGTTCGGTCGTGCTTGAAGAAGTTTCTATCACTGACAACAAGATAACTACCCACAATTCAAACGCTGACTTGCAATTAGACACGGACGGGACAGGATTGATAGATTTCAGGACACCAACGCAGATGACGGTTGGTGCAGTGGGTGCCGCGACACACTTGCCGCTTGACTCTGCCAATGAGATCAGACCAGTGGGATACCTAAGGATCAAGATCTCAGGCACGGAATACGTTATACCATACTTTAACGCATCGTAATATATAATAAAAAACCCTAAGGGGAAATGAGAAAACGTTACAACGATCGTAATAGACCAAAGTCAGCACATTCCGAGATCAAACGCTTGGAGGATGCCATACGACGTGCAACTGATAAAGTTGAAAAAGAGAACCTCAGACAACACCTAGAACACTGGATACGAACACAGAACAACAGCCGCTAAATACCCATGTAAGGAGTATTAAATGGCGACACCAGTGTGGACAACCACAGCAGGTAAATTAGCAACTATACAAGAACAGGCAACCTTTTCATTGCAATTGGAGGCCAATGATCCTGTAGCACTTGGTGATTCAACGGCCATTGTGTACTCTGTAATAGCAGGGAGCCTACCCGCAGGAATGCAGGTTACAACAGACGGGCTCTTGACAGGAATTCCGGCCGAGGTTGCCAAAAGAACTCTTTACACCTTCGTCGTGCGAGCCACGGCCGGTACCCAGATCACAGACAGGACTTTTTCTTTGGACGTCACAGGTTCAGATGCGCCGACCTTTACCACGGCGGCTGGTCAATTACAGTTAGACGATTCCACAAGGGTAGGATTGTTTTGGGTGCTTGACGGGGAATCTGTATCGAAACAGATTGTTGCCACAGATGTCGACACAGACACCGGTAGGCATCTCACGTACAGTATCAAGTCTGGCACATTACCACCAGGATTGACATTGAGCAGTTCTGGTCTTTTGTCGGGCGTTGTTAAATTGACAGAGGACTTCTTCGAAGACTCCACAAGACAACTGGCGATGACTTTCAATTTTGTAGTGAGAGTAAACGATGGGACAACTTTCACAGATCAGAACAATTCTATCTTCCTGTACTCTGCAGATTACTGGAGAGTGAGCAACAGTAGGATAACAATTGACATGACCGAGCACAATGGTTTTGGGTTGACCATGGACCATTCCGCATCTAGGCGTCCGGTGTTCCAGACAGGCTCTGATCTTGGCACATTCAGGCATGATAATGATTTTGTTGTCAAGATAGATGTCCTGGATGCAGATCCGTTGGATGGTGCTCTGGCATATTCCGTAGTGTCAGGATCATTACCCACCGGTGTCGAGATAGATTCAACATCAGGAGAATTGTACGGCACACTGGCAAGGCAGTCAGCAGTTGAAGAAACCTATAACTTCACAATCAGAGCCAACAGGGTCATTGACACAGGCGTGAACGTTTTCACTGATCAACAGTTCACAATGAAGGTTATTGGTGAAATAGACATTGGAATAGCATTCACCACGCCAACAAACGTAGGAACTCTAAAGGCAGACGTGCCCAGTCTGTTATCAATAGAAGCAGTAGCGGAAGACACCAACAGAGTGTTAAGTTACAGTGTGACATCAGGATCACTTCCGACGGGAATAACCTTGTCCGATCAGGGAAATCTTATAGGTACAATAGATCCAAGTGATTTCACAGACAGCACCAGGTCTTACACATTCACCGTAACCGTAAGCGACCAATACCAATCGGCGGCCACATCAAAAGAATTTACTTTAGCATTAGACATTCCGTTCACACAGATAGAATACGGAAACATGAACGGATATGCCACTTCCTTCATAGATCAGAATATCTTCTACAACATAGCACAGGATCCAAACATCAACTCCGCTGAAAATATCTTCAGGCCCGAGGACAACAACTTTGGTATGAAATTGAAGCCAGAGATGTTGATGATGTCCGGACTAGAGGCACAGACACTTACCACTTTCCAACAACAGATGGAGCAGAACCATTCGCCAAAGACACTTTACTTTGGTGATGTCAAGACCGCGGTAGCCAAGGAAGGTTCCACAGTGAAATATGAGGTGGTGTATCTCGAAGTCAAAGACAATTTAGAAAATAATCTAGGTCAAGCAGTTTCTAGTTCGATAAGGTTACGAGATGATATTGCCAAGCCTATGTTAGGACCGAGAGCAGGAAGTATGAACGCCACGGCTGATTTGACTGTGTACGAGGTTACAACGGGCGGTGGTCTATCCTTCAGTACAGCAGGATCCAAAGTTCGTTACGCTAACCAGTTAAGTGCGGATCTAGGCTTCATTGAAACTCTCTATCCTAACGCTGTGGCCAATATGCGATCTAGGATGAAGAGCCTCGGACACAAGGAGTGGGACTACTTGCCGCTTTGGATGAAGACCACACAGGCAGGCGATCTCGCACCATTGGGATACGTGAAGGCAGTTCCTATCTGTTACTGCAAGCCAGGCACATCAGACCTGCTCAAGAAAAGGATAGAGGACAAAAATCTTGAATTCAAAAACATCAAGTTCATCATTGACAGATATTCGGTCAGCAACAGCAAAGTTGCCACAGAAACTTTCATAGGCGACGGTTCCACAACCACATTTGTTGTGGACGAGTTGGTGCACGAACAAGACATCCTCGTGAAAGAAGGAACGACTACGGTCCTACCCGGAGAAGGATGGACAGCATCAGGTTTCGCTGGACATTTAAACCCAACAGCAGACACAGAACTTAGGTCCGCCGATCACGAGTATGGTATCAGTCTGTCCTATAACACAACCACAAGGAAAACAACGATCACTTTTACCAAAGAAGTGCCTGCACAAGACACTATTATAAAGGTGGCAAGAAGCAACGATAAATATCTCAAATTTAGGGACAAAGGAATTTAACAATGGCAAGTAACATAAATCCAGCAAACGTAGACGGAACATATCCTAAGGCGGGGCAAGACAACAGTTCACAAGGATTCAGAGATAATTTTTCTGCTATCAAGGATAACTTCACTGAGGCCAAAACCGAGATAGAAGACCTGCAATCAAACAAGGCCAGCACGAATGCCAACAGTAATTTTTCAAACTACGTGGTGTCACAGGCAACTTTCAAAGACACCGCTGAGACTGTGTACCCCCATGGTACAACAGGAGGTGCAATAACTTTGAACCATGAGAATGGACACTATCAAACATTGACGACAAATGCCGCAATCACACTTTCTTTGACAAATTTTCCGCCAACCAACAGCGTTGGAAGAATCATACTTGATGTGAATGTAGTAAGTACGTCACACACTATCACAATTCCTAGTTCAGTATTAGTTGCAGGCAACGTCTCAGGCGGCGACGGATCATCAGACACTATCACTGTGCCGACATCTGGGAGACACTTGTACGAATTCCTAACGCCAGACAATGGCACAACAATATTGATGCACCAACTAGGAGCAAACTACATCTAATAGGAGGTAGTAATGTATTTTCATCCCTTACAAGAAGAAATAGGAAACATGTCCGACGAGGATATTTCTAAAAGGATCAAAGAACTGACACGAAAAGTCGCGATAGCAAGGAGAGGACGTAATCCTGAAATGTTGCAAAACCTTCAACTGGCCCTGAACACATACAGAGATGCAATCAGACAGAGACGTATCGAGGAATGGCACAAGAACAACAAGAAGGCAAGGAACGAGCCAGATATAGGAGACCTCATCAACATCGACTAGTAAATAGGAACGATGTCAAACACATTCACCTGGAAGACAAAGTTCAAATCAATCATCATAGTTGACGGAGAATTATTTTCCAACGAGTATAATTTAAACATATCTCTAACTCCACACACCGCTGATCTAAAAGAACAGACAGCGTATTTCGAACGTCTTAAAAATCTTTTTGAACAGGTTTTTGCGAACACCATCACAACATGGAGAGATGAACCATTATATCATATACTTAAAAAATCATCAACCAACAGGTTCATTGAGTTACCAAAACCGCCCTATGACCAAATAATGGCCGCGGTATGCTTCTGTAAGGCCAACAGCATCCTTGACAGCAAGATCATCATAAATCACATAGAACTATCATCGTGGCAGGGTGATGGTATTACCTACACGGTTGACAAAGACAGCAAAGAACTTATACTGTTAGATAGACCCGATTGG
>MDTB01039123.1_pt1 | contig 14260 bp, 5 predicted proteins | sample 811161 | NCBI WGS metagenome assembly MDTB01 (sample SAMN05326650, study PRJNA326480) | marine metagenome | isolation source: seawater | place: Mediterranean Sea | collected 2009
CCCGGGACCACGGAGCTATCGTGGAACCTAACGGGCATGCTCGAGGGCTACGAGTACGAGCTCTACTGGTATGGTTACATCGGCAATGAACACGACTCGCACTACGAGTACTTCACCGCCGACGCGACTGGAGCCGCGAGCTTCGACTTCGACCTGACGATCGACGTTTACGAGTGCAACGTCTACTTCTACGCCTACCTCAGGCCGATGTCAGAGTACACAGGAAACTACGAGGATGTTGCTAGCTTCTCCTTCCACCCCGAGGAGCCATGCAAGCCTCCGTTCGAGCTGATGACCCAAGATGACGAGGGCAACTTCACCGTAGACGCCCTAGGGTTCTCCGGCGAGGACTACTCACTAGGCGTCGGAACGACTGAGATGCTGTTCGACTTCAGCGGGATGGACAACGGGTCCTCCTACTACCTAGAGTGGTACTGGAGCACCGACAGCAGCTGGAACGGCTGGTTCTACGACCAAATCGACGTGAACCACACCAGCGATATTTCCGGACTGCTCTGGAACATCACGATGGAGTCAATGGACTGCAATGCGCACGTCTATGTCTCACTGCGAAACTACACAGACGGGATGAACGACCACATGGGCTCCTACAACCTGAACATCGACGGCCCATGCCTGCTACCTATCGATCTGGAGTCGGACGATGACCAAGAGGTCTACACCGGAACGAACGAGATGACATGGGTGCTCGATAACCTCGACGAGGGAAGCAACTACTCGCTGCAGTACTACTACTCGATGACGACCGGATGGTACGGATGGTTCTACCACGACTTTACCTTCAACGGTACGGAGTACGTCGACTTCTCCATGAACGTCACCGACTGGGACTGCAACGTGAACGTGAACGCCGACATCTACAACGTCACCGATGGCAATAACGATCGAGTCTACGGATTCTACGACAACTTCCACAACCCAGATTGCTACGAAGTCTGGATGGAACCTACGGATGACGATGGTGACTACATCGCATATGACGAAATAGACTCGGGAGTCACCGAGCTTCTATGGCAGATCGGGTTCAACGAGGATAACATACCCTCCGGACAAGAGTTCGAACTGGAGTGGTACTACCTGTTCGACTGGGACTGGAGCAGCCAGGTCATGAACTCCTTCACATGGACCCATGGTGACGAAGATACTATCGAGATCCCATGGGAAGTGACAGCTAACGACTTCGACTGCAACCTCTACTCCAACGCCAACCTGCGGGTCAACTCCTCGGACGGATGGATAAACGTCAGATCATACGGATTCAGCCTTTACCCGCCCTGCGAGGAGATGCCGGGAGGATGGTACGAAATCCAGATTGACCATGATGGAGATTGGATGGACCTCAACGAGGGCTGGAACCACATGATCGACGAGGGGGGCGTCTACGACATGAGGGTCAACGCAACCGACCTAACGGAGGGAGTAGCGTACACGATGGAGGTTGCTGCCTTTGCCTTCGGACACGAGATCATGCGCGAGATCGTATCAGCTAATGCTACGAGCGAGAATGCAACCATGGACTTCAGCATCGTAGTGCCACACTGGTTCTGCGACCTGCAGCTCGAGACTAGACTATCCTTCGAGCACGATGGCTCAGAATTCCAGTTGATGAACAGACACTATCACGAAGAGGGACCATGCCAAAACGACGCAGGCGGCGACTTCTCAGACGAGTTCAACGTCGGTTGGGAACTAGAGAGGATGGATGACAGGGACTACAAGCTGTTGATTCCAATCTCATGGGAACTCAACGATCAGTTCTGGCTGTTCGCGGACATGCAGTGGGGAGACGGAGACGGCATCCTGAACGAGAGCGAGGCTGCAATGGTCTCGGAGGCATACAACGAGAGCCCCAATGACGAAGGCGACATTGAACTGCCCCCGTTCGAGCTTAACAGCCAACTCGCCGACTCGGGATCGTTGGAAATCTTGGGCATCTCTGATATCGGCTCAGAGCCCGTGTTTCACGCGATTTGGGTTCTGGAGTTCCACGACGTCATTGGAGTGGACCTAGCGATACAGGCTCCAATCGAGTTCGATGAGGAAGAAGTCCCTTGGAACATGCACTTCGAAAGCAATTCGGAGATCCTGCTGGAGTCCGTGCACATCGAAGAGCAAGATGGGAGCACGACGAACTACACCGCGGATAACGGCACTGTGTCATTCCAGATGACGTACACGAACACCTCGATTGGAATGCTCATGCTGTTCACGCTGGCAGATGTGCCAAACCCAACACTAGTCATCGAGCAGTACGACATGGAGTCTGGAGAGTACCTTGAGCCATCACCAACCGTCGGAGAGGGTTACTACGAGTTCCAGGCCTCGCTAGGCGATCTAGCGGACCAGGAATACACCCTCACAGTCAACTACATGATCTGGGATGAGTCTCTCTACATGATTCAGACCATGTCAATTACTGACTCCGTCGATGCAGACCTTGCCGAGTGGCAGAGCAGCTTCGGCATCTACATCGACAGATTCGCCTGCTATGTGGACATTAACGCCACCGTGGAGGACAGGAACGGAGACATAGTCAACGTGTCCCTTGTTTGGATGGATGGTCTCTGCGCCCAGCCAGAGATGAGCCTCGAGCAGCTCTACCCAGGCTACCAGAGCCCAGAATACGTCTGTCACGAGGTGGCAGGAGACCCAACAAGCCCGGTGCAGTACATCAACTTCAGCCTAGTGAATGATGGCAACCAGGACTGCGGCGACGGCTCTGACGAGCCGTTCGACATGGACCTATCCACCGATACGGACGGAGACGGGAACTTCACCAACGACCACGACAGCTGGTTCGACTGCCATGACGGCGACACCGTGAACATGGACCTAGTCAATGACGGGAACACGGACTGCTCTGACGGCGAGGATGAGTATACCTACGTGATGTGGGAGTGGGGCGAACCTTCCGATGCCATCGGCTACTCCTACGGCATGTACGACTACTGGATCGACTTCCAGGCCATTGCGAGCAACCTGAGCTACATGAGAAACTGGTCAATCACGTACGAGTACTCATTCGATGGGGTTCCACAGAACTCTTCGGGAGAGCCAACCTCGTACAACTGGTGGGACAATGAAACCATTGCCGGATTCTACATACAAACGAACATCGAGGTTTGCAACATCACCGTCACGGCTACACTCTGGGAGCATGACTACAATGACCCATCCTCCGGATCAGGAAGCTCAGATGCGGACGTCTGGATGGAGGCAATGTCGGTCACCGCCGATCTGGCCGGAGAGTGCGTACAGGACACGGATCTCGACGGGGTGCTGGACTGGTTCGACAAGTTCCCTGACGACTCTAGCGAGTGGAACGACACCGATGACGATGGCGTGGGTGACAACTCAGACGCCTTCCCAATGGATCCGATGGACTGGAACGACTTCGATGGAGACGGCGTGGGCGACAACTCAGACGCCTTCCCCTGGAACGCGAACGAGTCAGTTGACAGCGACGGAGATGGCTATGGCGACAACTCAGACGCCTTCCCGACCGACGCTTCGGAGTGGAGTGACTATGACAACGACGGAATCGGAGACAACGCCGATACGGATTCGGATGGCGATGGTGTGGACGATGACTCCGACGACAGCGACGGAGACGGAGTGTCGGATGCGGATGATGCCTTCCCATTCGATCCGAGCGAGCAGTACGACTCAGACGGAGACGGCGTGGGAGACAACTCAGACGCCTTCCCCGATGATGCAAACGAGACCACGGACACCGACGGAGACGGAATCGGAGACAACTCCGACTCAGACGTCGACGGAGACGGGGTGGACAACGGACTGGACGCATTCCCACTTAACAGCGGGGAGTCTTCCGACTCCGATGGCGACGGCGTCGGAGATTCTGAGGACGCGTTCCCGAACAACCCCAACGAGCAACTGGACTCAGACGGAGACGGAACCGGTGACAATGCCGACACGGATGACGACAACGACGGGACCCTAGACGTCAACGACCCATTCCCGACAGACCCTTCGGAGGACGCGGATACCGATAGCGACGGCGTGGGAGACAACACTGACGTATTCGTCAACGACCCATCAGAGTGGTCCGACGCAGATGGTGACCAAGTTGGCGATAACTCAGACAAGTTCCCGACCGACCCACGCGAGCAATTCGACTCCGACAACGACGGCGTGGGAGACAACACTGACGCTTTCGTCAACGATCCGACGGAGATTTCGGACTCCGACGGGGACGGGGTTGGAGACAACGCTGACGTCTTCCCACTCAACTCCGACGAGTCCAAGGACTCAGACGGGGACGGAGTTGGTGACAACGAGGATGCCTTCCCTAACGACGAGACGGAGCAGAGCGACTCCGATGGGGACGGAATCGGAGACAACGCCGATATCGAGGATGCTGATGGAGGCGGAGGCGGTGGAATCCTGCCGGGATTCGGCGCGTTCGCTGGTATAGCATCAATACTCGGTGCTGCGATACTGTTCGCAGGACGACGCAAGGACTGAGCGGGCCTCGCCTAAGTGCGAGGTCCCTCAGGACCATCCGCGCCCTGCGGTTGAGCTTGCGAACTGCCATCAGGATCAGGTTCCATGAACCTCCTCCGCTGCTTAGCCCTGATGTACTTCAGAGGGTGGGTCAACCACTCTCTGTCGCATAGCGGGTCTTCACCGAGGCTCACGGGGCATCTAGCGTTCGTCTTCAGTGCCGCACAGCCATGAGGTGTGTACTCCCTCTCGTATATCTGGTTGACTTGGTATGCAGTAGTGTCTGCGTCATAGTCAGGGGCGTTCGCGAAGAAGTTACACGCCTGCTCACTGCTCAAACCGATAGACCTGGAGAATGCTGCTAGGAACACCCTTCCTACATGGTTAACGTTGACACCTTGGTTCAACTCGGATGCGGCCGACTCGAAACAGGGAGGCCAATCCTCCCTTATGGCAGCGCTCATAGGCATCTCGTCCTGAACCCTCTCGGATAGCAGACCAGTAATCCTCTCAACCGAATCTGAGAATCTCGCTGCGAATTCGTCATCCATCCTCTCCATTCGCTCTTGGCAGCTCTCGGTCAAAGTCTGCCTGATTCTCTCCTTGATCAGCCTTGATGATCTCTCTCTGCTAGTCTCGCCTGCCCCTGCGTCCATGCAAACCCAACCGTCCTTAACAGGCCTGTTTACCAATCTCCAGTACTTACCTGAGATTCTAGGACAGAGCTCAATGAAGTCCGTCATTGGGATCCAATAATCCTCCGAACCATCATCCCCCCTGCGGACATCCAGTCCTGACAGTATCGAAGAGCAAATGACCTCGAAGTTTTGGGCATCCATGCCCAAGAGCCGATCAGCCCTGCTACACTCTCCTTCTATCCACCTCGACAGAAGACGTTCATCGAAGGAAGCGCACACGACTAACATTGCATGGAGAAAGGAAAGAGCCTCGGTCATTCGACCCGCGTCAGTGGAAATGTCAATATTTGACGAAGAACCCACTCCCCCTTCTTGAAGGACGGAGTCGACCAACCGAACCCTTCCTCTTACCCTAACATCCTCCAACCATGGGGCCTCAATCAGATCCTCTACTGAAATTCCGTTTTCCTCTAGCAAACCCTTGATGTAAGCACTTCCTTGAGGAAGGAAAGGATAGCGTGCCAGAAGCCCCGAATCTTCAATTTCTGGCACTTTGAGTGGTACCGGCACGAGCATCATTGGGCCGCGAGGGTTCTTCAATACTCACCGAGCCCTTCCACTGGAACATGACACCATCTCGATACCCCGCAGAACTGGAACCAGTAGAGGCCTCTCTACGGGATCTCCAGGATGAGGTTAGGGATTACTTTGAATGGGGGGAGATCGAAGACCTAGAAAGCGCGGAGGACTTGCTAAAAACAGTAGAGCAATCTAGCGTGAGAGTTTGGGAAAGAAACCACAGGAGCGCCTCGATTTCAAACTTGTATCGCAGACTGGTGATCGGAGGCCCATTGGTAGCAATACTCGGGGCAGCAATTGAACCAGAAGAATTGATCGATACCCTCGAATCTACGACATTGCTCGTTATCGCAGACGGTGCAGCAGGGGTGATTTCGGAGATACCAAACCCTCTCTCAGAGAAGGCATGGTCGCGCGTGGCGTGTATGGTTAGTGACGCGGATGGTGGTGAGGGGACGTATAGGGCCGCTCGACGATCGATACCGATGGTGCTTCATGCGCACGGCGACAATCGCGAAGACTGGTTAGAATTGATCAGAGAATCCGGAGGTCAGAGCGAACCTCCTGAACTGATTCTCACTCATCAGACAAGTAGCATAATCCCTGGTATGCACAACCCCGGGGGGTTCACCGACGGTGATAGGGCTGCATGCTTCCTTGCTTCACTGGGAGTCAGAAATCACAACATCCGCTTGCTAGGGACCAACTCCGACTCAGTTGGAAGATGGTCAGGAGAAACTCACGAGCCAACAAAGTTGGAGAAACTAAAGTGGATGGAGAAGTCACTGCGGATCCTAGGTCTTTGGACAGACTAAATCTCGAAGCTTCCAGCTTCAATGCTGCTTCCGTCCGAACTAGCGCTGCCAGTGAAGGACTTCTCTTCGCCCTTATTATTCAGAGTGATGCTGAATTCTACGTCACCATCATCACCCTCCGTCTCAAACTGCCTGACAGAGATATTGTAAGCTCCCTTGGGCGGCTCAGAAGCCCAAAGTATAGACCTGACTGGTGACTTAGGATCGAATCCCCCGATATCGAAGGAAGCTCCATCTAGCCCATCAGGACTAAAGAAAGAGACTTCCTCTCCATCAGAGTTACTCACAGAGAGCCCTAGATCAGCATTTCCATCCCAATTCAGAGTCACTGAAACTCCATCCTGAACAGTTCCGACCCTTCTCCTTAGGGTATCAACCTCTCTAGCTTCTGAGAAGTCCTCCTGAACTTCCGGAATCTCCTCTCTAACCTCTTCTTGGGGAACCTCACCATCAGATCCGGCAATAGCGAACTTAGCTACGAATTGCAGCTCATTACTCTTCACAAGGGATCCTTCGTAGAAACGCTTTGAATCCCCAATGGTTATGCTGACTTTGAAATCAGTGTCATTCTTCCTGTGTATCCTAGATAGGAAGGGGACCCAGGCGAAGATCCCCTTTGTATGGATTTTGTAGTGTCTAACACCAACTCTGTAAACTCCCGGAGGGGGAGTTTTCGTCCAAACGATGTTTTCAACAGGAGTTTTTGAAGTAGGCTTGAAATTCATGTCTATATCTAATTCTCCACCACAACTCGAGTTCCTATTATCGTGGTAGACATGTTCTCCAGAGGGCGTTATTACATGTAGATCCAGATCGTTCCAGTTATCCCACAAAAGGCTGATTTGCACAGAACCTCTCTTTGCACCTTCCCTCTCCAGCCTCTGTTCCAGAGCCGACTCTTCTTCAGTCGAAACTTCCGCTTCTTGAACCCCCGCACCTATCGCCTGAGAACCCTGTCCAAGAGAACCGGATACGGTAGCGCTACCCGACCTATCTCTCCCAGACCTTCTAGACCTAGATCTTACGGAACCACCGTCTAAGAGCTCGTTAGGGACGTTTCTACGTGTCGAAGGGAGAATCGTCCTTCTAGTTCCCGAACGCAAGATTCGAAACAAGCCACTCATCATTGCAACGAGGATGAGAACGATTACTACTATGGATACAGCGTCCGCCACGTAACTGAACGTGAGCGGTGACTTTTCATTACATCGGTCACATAGAGGCCAAGGCAGTTACAAAACCATTTATCGCCGGTTGTTTCATAATCATGGTTAGTCTCCTCTACGAGGAGGGGAGCGCAAGCAATGGGAACATACGCCATCTCGAACAACTCTTCGGATAGAGGAAATGCCATACGAATGGCGTGCAAGGCCTCGATTCTGACTGCCATCCTCCTCTTGATGCCCCTTCTGGCAGGAGTCCCGACTTATCCGGAAGAAGAGTCTCCCATGATGACATCAGGAAAGTCAACAGATCCGGATGTGGCGGTAACAGATCTCAATGTGACCACTCCCTCATCCATGGTGTCCGGAGTCCCCGTACTCGCACCACAAAATCACATCATCAGAGTGAGCATTGTTAACATCGGGGGAGGAGTTGGGGAAGGCGACCTAATCCTCAGAGTAGGAGGAGTAGATGTAGACTCCAGAGAGGTTTCAATTAATCCCGGGCAACAGGAGGTCCACTTGTTACTCTGGGATGCAACTAACGTCAGCGGTGCACAAGCAACAGGGTTGAACATAGTTGCATTATGGGATACAACGGGATCAGACTCCGACTCTTCAAATGATCAGTCTACTCTAAGCAATGTGGATGTTGCCGCTGTAGAATCGGCTTCAGACATCGCCGACTCCCTGCCTGGTACTGGGGACTCCCTTGCTAGGGCCCAATGGCAGGGCGCAATCACTGTGATAAATACGGGCAACCAACCAGTCAACGTTTCCGCGCAACTCACCCTAACTCCAACTCTAGGAGGCTCGGCCGTATCAATTACATCAAGTACAGAGCAGGCAGACCCAGGCAGCCTATCGAGCCCTCCAGAACCAGTCAACGTATCGATCAGCTTCGATGGTTCGAGTCTGGAAGGAGACTACACCTTGGGAGGCAGCCTCCTAGTTACTGGAGAAACTCAGTCAGTGGTAAACATCCCATCGAGACTAGTCAACTTCGTAGCACTAAGGGCTACCCTGATTCCTGCCAACAACCGCAATGTCGACCCCGGGTCATCCACCATTCTAAACTTCATACTACAGAACTCAGGAGATACCGACACATTCACAGTCACGCAATCAAACACCTCAGCAGTTGATGATTGGTGGGCAAATGTCTCACAAGGTGATGGTGAAAATCTGTACACTACAGCAGATCCTCTCACAGTTATAGAAGACCAGACACAATCCATCCAGGTTCCAATCGAGGTTCCCGCTGATGCCGCCAACGGCGATGCCGTTGTGGTCACAATCTCTGTCCAGAGCATAGGAGCAGGTTACGTTCTGGAGGCCAATACAATTGTAATGGCAGGAGGTACATACCAGTCAGAGATTTTCCAGAATCACAGTTATATCCAACCTGGAACAGGGCCAGGCACAACGCCCGCCGTTCCCGCAGTCTACTTAGAGGACTTCGCAAACATTACTCCCGGGACTCCAAAAACCCTAGACTACACTCTCAGAAACACAGGAACAGCCCCGGCGCAATTCCAAATCAGTGTAGGAGCAACGGAGGCTGTTCCTTATTGGACAATACACTGCCCAATCACCATCACCGATGTTCTACTTCCGGGCGAGAACAGAACGATTCCGGTCACAATAACCACCCCAGAGCTAGAAATGCCACTGAATCCTTCTTGGAAGGTGTCCTCAATCGAGGAAGTCGATATCATTATGCAAGCGATCCCCATGGAAGGTGGAATACCTTCTACAAATCAGACAACACTAGTCATTGACAGTGTGGTAGAACTAGACATCCAAATCACCGGGACTCCTAGTGATGTTTCAGTAGATGACGTATTGGGAGGTAATACGGACAGATGGGTGCCATTCGAGGTAACCATAGTCCACAATCTGGGTTCTGATGATACACTTGCTCAGGTAAGCTTGGTCCCATCAGGCGGAGAAGCCGATGGGAAAACCTTTGATGGCGACACCCCACAATCCGATGCCAGCACTTCAGAACACACCAGATGGATCGCATCAATTGGTCCGGGGAATATGGAACTCGAACCCGGAGAGATAGGATACGGATTCGTAGGCATCTCATTCAATGCAAACGAAGACTTCCCATATCCGGCAGCGGGAACTTTCAAGTTCGATTTCATTGCAACATCGAACTGGGCGTCGTTCACAGACACGATATCGAAAAATGCTACTGCAAACGTCACCTTCACGATCGAAGAACTCTGGTCTGCAGAACTAATCTCAGGACCAGTGGTCACTGGGGACCCATCCGTGCCGATGTCCGCCCAACTGACTCTGAAGAATACGGGTAATGACGTGGCCAACTACACCGTTGGTTTCGTACCGATCCCCGGGTGGGACATCTCCTTGGCAAGCAAGCAAGTCAATATGCTCAAATCTCGAACAAGCCTGTTCCCGAATGGTGTGGATAGAAATCCCGAAGGGGACATGTTCACCATAACCGTGAACATAGTGCCTCCATCTACAGCCAGTGCAGACGGATACCACGAAATCTGGGTTTACGTTAACGGAACAGATGATTCCAACAGGAACATAGGGTATCTCGCAAATGCCCCAGCCTACGTCAATCTCACAAAAGTAATTTCTGCAGAAATATCTCCAACTAAATCTATCGCTGTGATAGATAGCGGGGAAAGCAGAGTAGGCCAGAAAACCATAATCCTACAACTTAACAATACTGGTAACTCAAACGTCACCTATGACCTGACACTAACGAATTACGACAATACCAGAATTCAGGTTTCATTCGCAGATGACGGTACAGAGACTTACGAAAAACAGCAGACAGTAGCTCCAGGCGCACAGGCGATAGTCAGGATTTATGCCACTGCAGGCTCTTCAGCTAGAGCAGATGAGGACAGCAGATTCGATATGACAGTCCAACACGATGGAATGCTTCTTGCAACTAGCGAGATAACCGTTCAGGTCGCCCCGGATCACGCGATCATATTCATCGCTCCATCGTCCATACAGGTCGCTCCAGGAAATACTGTGCAAATCCCATACACATTGACCAATTTGGGTAATCTGGTAGAGACACTCAACCTGACTGCAGAGTTTCCCGAGGGGGCAGGCAACTGGAGCTATTCAGTAAACGACTCAAACTTCTCAATAGCACCCGAAGAGAGCTATTCGGTAATGCTAACAATTTCTCTCCCGGGACTCAATGAGGGGGGCTCAATCCTTGAGGCATATATGAATCACTCAGTAATCGTAAGAGCGGTAAACATCACAGACCCTTTCCCCACTTGGCCGACTTCCATCACAGTGAACGGTACAAGCCAACCAGTACCAGTCAATCAGAGAAAATCTCTCGGCGGGGGGGTTCCAGCCGGGACAAGTCTACTGACTGTAGAGATACTCCCCGTTTTCGATGTACAACTGACTCAATCTCCAGATCGCATAGCTCTCGTTCCGGGAGTAGACAGAATCATCCAATACGAATTGGAGAACAAGGGAAATGCCATGATGGACCTAACAATCTCGTGGGAGACCATGGACAGTGACCCAATAGAGGACAGGTTCGGAGTAGAAGCAATAGTCAGCTCAACCAGCCTCTCTCTGGCGGTGGGCGGAACTACTTCTCTGACATTTAGATTCAGCACTCTTGGCGATGATCATTACAAGGATGAGCCGGGGACCTTCCTTCTGACTCGGACACCCATAGGAGTGGACGTCGATCCACAACAGGATAGCACCCCAATAGTAGTCGTTAGAGCCCAGGCCGACGACGAGATCCTGCTTAATGCAGATACGCCCGGAATGTACCAGTGCGTAAATAATGATGATGACAGATGCAGGGAAATCAGGATTCCTTGGGTCAACATCAACCCTTCCGGGAGCACCAATGCCGCTGAGAGAGCATACTCCCTAGGCCTAAACGGCAAGATAGTCCCCCAACTAGGTGGCGGCTTCCAGTATGATGCATCAACAGACCTACCAGAGAGGCTTGTAACCTCGACCGCATACAAGAAAACCCACTGGAGCCTGAGTATCGACCACGACACTAACACCGGCTCCGGGCAGTGTGTCCTCCTCGATGACCAGGGTACGGGTCTGGCTGCTACTGAGGATACTGTGGCAAACTGCAATTCCCAGTGGGACATGGCACCCACTACGCCGTACGATCTGGAGCCGGGAGGAACCCATGGAGGAACAATCGTAATTCAGGTTCAAATCCCCCTTAGCTCTGAGCTTGCAGCGGGCGATGGATGGGATATTTACCTACAACTAAGGAATCCAGAGGAGGACCAAAGTACGGAGTTTTCTACTGATCTAGTCGTAAAGATCAGGATGAGTCAGTCAACAAATCCACAGATTAACAGCCTCGAGTTCAGGGGGGGTGGTGTTGAGGGAGACTCGACCTTCATAGATGTGAACATTATCAATGCAGGAAACGCAGTGATGCCTTCCGACGTCCAAATCAGTCTAAATTGCCCTACATCACCGTATTTATCTATCACAGGGATGTCCTCCAATAAAGCGGTACCCGCCCTTCCCGCAGCTGGAAATCACACTGTTTCATGGCCAGTAAAACTCAATCCAATACCATGGTACAGCTCCTCGGAGGAGGTTGAATGTACTGCTAGCATCATTATCCCAAGTGATGTTGTCCAGCAAGGCGGAATCTTCGGAAACGTCCTTTCTGATGACATCAAGCAAGTAGACATACCAATCGAGTCTTGGTCGACTCCTTCCGTGGATCTAGCAGGCGTTGGAATCCCATCCGCAGCTCTCGCCTTCTTGGTGATATTCTTTGGAGCTTTATCACTACTAAGGCGAGGTATGGATGATGACCAAGACCGACTCCATGCGTCGGCTTACGTAGCATCCATGGCTTTCGGAACCCTTTCCCTCTCTGCAATCTCTACTATCCTTACCATAATCTGCGCGATGGGCGCAATCTTCTTCGCAGGCCTTGTTGCTTGGCTATCATCTAGCGAGTTACAGGCAATTCACGACGATAGGAAGAAGTCACGCATCGGAACCCGTGCCCTGATTGAGGATCACGACAAGGAGCAAGCGAATACAAGAAATGAATTGAGGGCAATTATCTCATGTGCCCCCTTCGCGTTCCTACCATTCGTGCTGATCACTCCCGAACTTGCGATAGATTTGGGAGCAACGTCAATAGCCTCAGTCATAGGATTTATGTTGCTATCACCGGTTTTGGTAGATCTAATACTGAGATTCCTTGACAGCTCTTACAATACCCTCTATCGAGATTTGGCCGATATAGAGCTGAGAGCAATCAGAATCAAGAAGATCCTCGGCAGCGCCGGCAAGAAACCAGGCTCGGGAGGGAACTAGATTGGCAAAGAAACAAGCCGCAGCAGTCGGAGGTGCTGAGGCCACTCTGAAGAGGATTGACTACATCGAGGAAGAGGCCGAGAGCATTCAGTTCGCAATCTGGGCGAATAGACCGTTGAGCGCAAATAGGAAGCTGAAGAGCCTTTCCAAGGAGCTAGATGAGGCCGAAGGACAAATAATGGACCTCTACAGGGCCCTGTCCTCACTCGAAAGATCTCTTGAAGAGCTCGAGGTGATGTCAGATGGTGATCGAAATGCATGGGACATTACCATGCTCGGGCTCCAACACCTCAGAGAAGGAAACTGGGGGGCTGCAGCAGATTGCGTAGAGGGTGCTGTAGCATCAATGGGGAAAGAAGGCCTTGAGAGATCTCTTGGAACTCTAGGAAGGCATCTGAATGAGATGGGTGAACTAAGCGATGTTGAGGAGATTGCCCTGACACTTGTCAATCAAGGCAAGAACGCCATAGATTCGGATTTAGCATCTGCCTCCAAGGCCTTCGAGGATGCTATCAAGGCTCTTGGACCGGTAGCAGTCACAGAGGCGACGAGCCCCTTCCTAGTAAACAACTTCTTCTTGTCGGTAGGAACCACTTGGCCAGAGGGAAAGGATCACGGCTTAATGGTTATCACACTCGAGAACCTTGGTGAGAACAATGTCTCCACGATGAGGCTAGCCCCCCCAATCCCATATGGGTGGTCAGCAACTCCTAAGATGTGCGAGATACCAGAAATCCCTCCAGAGGGATTCATAGAAATCGGGGTAGAGATTAGGCCTTCTGGCTCATTCCCTCAGACGTCTCTTTTGGGTACCAGATTGAACGTTACCACAGGTTATCTTGCTGATTACGGCAATCTAAAGGTTCAGACTAGAATTGAAAACAGAACCCCTGCAACCATGGAGGGGGTATTGGTCGATCCTTGGATGCCAGACGGCTTCGAGACTCTACGACTACCACTCGTTGAGAACATAGGCCCCGGAGCAGTGGTCCACGTCCCGATAGAGGTGCTCAATCTCCAAGATGCCATGGGTATCGGAAGCTAGATTCAGGCCTCACCACCTAAAAACACCCAAATTCTCCATTAATATCATAAGTGATTAGTTTACCACGGGAACTACAGGTGAACGCTATGAGCGAAGATTACCAACTAGCACAAAGAGAAAGAGAAGAAGGTTCGATAGGTATCGGAGCGATGATTGTTTTCATCGCACTAATCCTTGTGGCCGCGGTAG
>MDTB01119221.1_pt1 | contig 14260 bp, 12 predicted proteins | sample 811161 | NCBI WGS metagenome assembly MDTB01 (sample SAMN05326650, study PRJNA326480) | marine metagenome | isolation source: seawater | place: Mediterranean Sea | collected 2009
AGACCATCTTACGATATCTTCCCAAACTGAGTCACCTTGTCTTACAACTGGTCCTAAAGGTTCTTTAGAAATAGTTTCTGGTAAAACCATGTGTTCATCTGGATTAGACATTTTAGTTCTTTGAGCCGCTAAACCTGATTTATCAGTAGTGTAAGTATCACATCTTCCTGAGTCATAAGCAGCAACAACTTCGTCAGCTTTTTCAAAAGCAACTGGTTCGTATGATATATTTCTAGAATTAAAGAAATCTCTCATGTTTAATTCAGTAGTTGTTCCAATGTTAGTACATGCAGAAACACCATCTTTAAAATCGTCTACAGAAGTTATTCCTGAATTTTTTCTAACCATAAAGCCTTGACCATCGTAAAAGTTTACTCCAACAAAAGTTAGACCAATGTCAGCATCTCTTGATAATGTCCAAGTAGTATTTCTAGATAAAATATCAATCTCACCTGATGTTAAAGCTGTAAACCTCTCTTTAGCACTTAGTGGAGTATATTTAACTTTACTTGCATCACCTAATACTGCAGCTGCTACGGCTCTACATACATCAACATCAACACCACTCCAATTTCCCGATGCATCAGCATTAGAAAATCCTGGTAGACCTTGAGATACGCCGCATCTTACAAATCCTTTGCTTTGAGTATTCTTAAGTGTCTTAGATTTACCTTTCGTTTGTTTTCCACCTTGTTCACAAGCGAAAATAAACAGCAAACCTGCTGCACAAACTAAAGTAAATATATTTTTAATAAATTTAGTCATTTATATATTCCCCTTTAATTAAATTTATTTGTTAACAAATAATTCAAAATAACTTTTGAATTATCATAATTTAAGCATGATATATTTTATGCTTCAAGATAAATCAGTAACTAAATCTGTCGATTTTTAACACATTTTGGCGCGCTCTGAAGGATTCGAACCTTCGACCCTCGGTTTAGAAAACCGATGCTCTATCCAGCTGAGCTAAGAGCGCATAAATTATCTTATTTATAATACTAATTTAATTTTTAAAAAGAAATTTTTTCAGGATAATTAACAAAGTTATCAACTCAACTCTACCGATAATCATAAAAATAATCAAATAATATTTAGTAAAATAATGAAGTTCTTGGAAATTAAAATCTGAAAGACCATGCATTGATGAATTTACTGTATTCATTAAAGTTAAAATTGATAGCTTAAAAGAACTTTCGATAGAAATATCAGTTATGGATAATAATGAAGAAAGAATAAATAAAGACATAATAAACAAAATTACCGAGAAAAAATATTTATTAACTTCTTTTTTTTCAAAAGATAAATTTAAAAACATGTGTTTATTTAGAAGAATATTTTTTGGTCTAAAATGTAATATTAAATCATTTATAGAAAATTTGAATAACGAATATAATTTAAAAAATCTAATCCCAGAACTAGTAGAAAAAAAAGATCCTCCTATCATAGTTAATATTAAAAAAACAAAAGAAAGATTATCAGGTGAATCATCTAAAGATATGCCAATATTTGAAACACTACTAGTTAGAGAAATAAGAATTGAACTGAAATTATAATCATAATTAAAAATTACAAAAAAAATAATTATAAGTGTAGTTAAATACAAAAATAAATAAATATCTTCATGAAAAAAATTTATATTCTTACTTTTAAAAAATAATAAATTATAACTTAAAAAAATACTAAAGAATGAAATAAGCATTAATAATGAAAAAATTATTTCCTTGGCATTGGTATTAACTATTGATGAAAGATTATTAACTGGTAGAAAACCACCAGATGAAATTAAACTCATTGATAAGTTAAAAGAATTAAATGTTCTAAATTCAAAGATATTAAGTATTAAGAATATTCCCAATGTTAATGATGTATATAAAATTAAAATTTTCGATGCTTGTTTTAATGTTTCAGATTTATCGAATGAAAAAAAATTAGTTAAAGATTTTTTTAGATTTTCATCAAAAATATCTATTAACAAAATAATTGAAAATAAAAAATATAACCCTCCTATCCATTGAGATGAAGATCTCCATATGATTAAGCTTTCATCTATATGTTTAATATTATCAAAAATTGTAAATCCTGTTGAAGTAAATCCAGAAATTGATTCAAAATAAGAGTCTAAAAATGAAAGATTATAAATACTAAAATAAAAAGGAACTGAAATTATTAATGGTAAAATTATATATCCAGACATTACTGTTATAATTTTATGATATATAGAGATCCTAAATTCATCTTTTTTTTTTAAGAAAAAAATACATCCAAAAATTAATGATAAAATTAATGAATAAATATAACTATCTATATTTAGGTAGAGATTAAAATAGTATGAGTAAATAATATTAAAAAAAGATAATATTGAGATTAAAAAGGAAAATAATCCAAGATACATTAAACTAAAGTAATTCATTATTAATCCTAAATAGAACTAATTCGAAACATATTTTCAACAATTGGTAGCTGATCACGTTTTGCTAAAAAAACTACTATATCTTTTTTTTGAAAAATAAAATTTGATCTTGGTATAATAATTTTATTATCTCTTAAAATAGCACCCATTTTAATTTCTTCAGGAAGATTTGCGTTTTTTAATTCTTTATTAATTAGTTCAGAAGTTTCTATAATTTCTGCTTCGATAACTTCATATTCGCCATTAAGAATACTATAGGCTGTTTCAATCGTACCCTTATGAACGTGTTTAAGAATACTTGAAACAGTATTCATTCTTGGATCTATTAAATCATTTATTTTTAATGATGATTGAAGTAAAGAATAATTTGATTTATTTATTAAAGCCATTGTCCTTTTATCTTTAGAAAATTTTTCAACTAACACACTTACCATTAAATTATCTTCATCGTCATTGGTTAGAGCTAAAACAGTCTCAATTTCTTCTAAATTAGCTTCTGATAAAACATCTTCATCTAATCCGTTACCATTAATAATAATAGAATTAGTTAATTGATTGGCTATATATTCAGCTCGGTCTTTATCTTTTTCAATTATTTTGATTCTTGCCGAGTCAAATGAATCTTCTATATTTTTTGCAAGATTAAAACCTATGTTTCCACCTCCAATTATCAAAATTTTGTTAGAGATTTTTTCATTATGTCCAAAAGCTGATAAAGTTAATTCCATTTGAGCAGAATTAATTATTACATAAACTTTGTCATTTTCTTTTACTACATCATTTTTTTTTAAAATTGTAAATTTTTCATTTCTAATAACCCCTAGGATATTTGCCTCAAGCTTTGGAAAATTTTTGGTTAATTCGTTTAATTTGATATTAATCAATGGGCAATCTTTTTTAATAAATATTTCAAGTAATCTGATTTTATTTTCTGCAAATGGAACATTGTCTAAAGCACCAGGTGCTTCTAATTTTCTTTGAATAGATTTGGCTATTTCTAGTTCTGGAGAGATAATTACATCTATAGGAAGATTTTCTTTACTATAAACTTTTGTGAATTTTGGATTTAAATAATCTTGTGATCTAATCCTGGCGATTTTTTTTTGTATTTTAAAAATGGAATATGCTATTTGGCATATAAGCATATTTATTTCATCATTACGAGTGACGGCTATAATCATATCAGCTTCTGAGGCATTGGCTTTCTCTAGAATGGATGGATAAGTCGCCTTTCCTACTATTGCTTTAACATCTAAGCTATCATTGATTTTTTGAATATCATCACTTGATTGATCAATTACAGTAATCGAATGATTTTGCTCACTTAATATTTTAGCTATAGTAAAACCAACTCTGCCGGCTCCACAAATTATTATATTCATATTAATTTAAATCCTTAACTCCAAGACCTTTTAATTTTCTATGCAAAGCTGATCTTTCCATGCCTACAAATTTAGCAGTTTTAGATATATTGCCACCAAACTTTTTTAATTGAGTGGTAAGGTATTCTTTTTCGAAATTTTCTCTAGCTTCTTTAAGTGGTATAGATAAGGTGTTTTCTACTTTAAAGTTATCTTCATTGTTATTTTTTAGAGATTCTTTTATAATATTAGAAACTAACTCATCATTATTAGCTCCTAAAATAGCAATTCTTTCAATTAAATTTCTCAGTTCTCTAACATTTCCTGGCCAATTATAATTAATTAAATAATGATTATTTGAATCAATATTAAATTTCTTTAAATTATAATTATGTGAAATTTTTTCAGAAAAATAATCTACTAATAAAGGTATATCCATAATTCGATTACTTAATGGTTCAACATCTATTTGAAATACATTTAATCTATGAAATAAATCTTCTCTAAAATTTCCAATCTTTATTTCATTTTTAATATCTAAACTAGATGAGCATATAATTCTTACATCTACTTTAATATCATGATCCCCGTTTATTCTTTTAAATTTTTGATCTATTAAAACTCTCAAAATTTTAGATTGTGTTTCTAAGGGTATTTCAGTCACTTCATCAATAAGTAAAATTCCTCCACTAGCCTTTTCTAGAGCTCCATAAGAAATAGCACCATTGATTTTTTCTTCTCCAAATAATTCTTGTTCATATTTTTTGCTATCTAAAAGAGCGCCATTTAAAATAATTAAAGGACCTTTTTTTCTTTTGGACAACTTATGAATTTTTCTAGCAATCAATTCTTTTCCAGATCCAGTTGGTCCATTTATAAATATTCTACTTTCTGAAGTGGATAATTTGTTAATTTGATCTTTAATTTTTTCTATGTTTGGACTTGATCCAATTAGATCAAATGAATGAAAAAGTTTTGTTTCAAGTTCTTTATTCTTATTTTTCAAATTAAAATTTTCAACAGCCCTATTAACAAAATTCATTAATCTTTCTTGATCAAAAGGTTTTTGTATAAATTCAAATGCACCATTTTTTAAAGATTTAACCGCCATTTCAATATTAGCATGTCCTGAAATTATAATAACTGGAATATCTTTATTTTTATTTTTAATATGAGATAAAAGTTCTATACCGTCATTATCACCTTTATCTAATTTTACATCAATTATCGCAACATCCGGCAATTTTTTATCTATTTCTATTAAAGCCTGATTGTAGTTTGCAGCAACTCTAGTTTTGTAACCAACATCAGAAATTAAATCTTTTAAAATATTTCTAATATCGGGGTTATCGTCAATGATTAATATTTCTGTCGACATTTTTTGAAAAATTAATAACTATTTTAGCTCCTGTGTCTTTTGGTATAAATTTAATGTTACCATTATGATCATTTATTATTTTATTTACAATTGATAAACCTAATCCACTACCTTTAATTTTTGTTGTAAAGTATGGTTTTAAAATATTATCCAAGTTTGTATTTGAAAAACCAATTCCATTATCTGTTATTGTTAGGCGTATATAATCATTTTTATTAGTTATTTCTATATCAATTTTTTTAATAAAATCAGTGCCTTTTGAAGACTTTTCTTGAATACTTTCAATTGAATTTTTAATTAAATTTAAAATAACTCTATTGATTTGTTCATTATCACAATAAAAAATAATTTCTTTTAAAGGTTTAACAAAATTTATGTCTATACTTCTATCAATCTCTTTTAAAAGTTTAATATTATCTTCAACAATTTTAGTAATATTATTTTTTTTAAAAATTGGTTTTGGCATCCTGGCAAAATCAGAAAATTCATTAACTAAATTTTCGATTTGTTTTATTTGCTTTAATATTATTTTTAAATTTTCGCTAAAGTTTTCTTTATCTGGTGAATTAATTAATTTCAAATACTTATCTTTCAATCTATCAATAGTTAATTGAATCGGAGTTAATGGATTTTTTATTTCATGTGCTAATTTTCTTGCTACGTTCTCCCAGGCTTCATGTCTTTCATTAATTAATAATTTTTCTTGTTGATTTTTTAACTTTTCTATCATGAAGTTAAAATTTTTATTTAATTTTTCTAATTCTTTTTCTGTTTCAATTTCTGGAACTTTTGTATTTAAATTACCTAAGCCAATATTTGAAGAAGCAGAAATTAGATTGCTTATAGACCTAAAAAATCTTGAAGAAAATTTAATAGAAATCGATATAGATAAAAATAACAATAAAGTTACAACTACAATATAAATAAAAATAAAAGTGATTTTTATTCCTGTTCTCTTATTTTCAACTGTGTAATAAAAGTTAATCGCAGTTTCAGATTCAGTTAAATAATTTGAAATTTCCTCATCAAGATATTTTATTACGTAAAGATATGTATCTATAAAATTATTAAGTTTTAATATTGCTGCTGATTTATTTTCATATGTATTTATAATCTTAAGAGATCTTTCTTCTGCAAAGACCATTTCTAAAGCCTGATTATCTGGTGGAATATAATTTTTATCATCTTCAATTGAGGTTGAAATCAAATTTCCTAAACTGTCAATTAGGTGAATTTCATCAACATTTCTTATTATTCTTTGTGTTTTTAAAATATTTTTAAATCTTTCGGGATTGTCATAAAATACATTGATATTCCTATTAACATCATATCCGATTAGAACTATATCAGACTCAACTTTATTTCTTATCTCCTGGATATAATTTTTTGCTATTTCATAAGAATTATTGACTGCTACTGTTATTTTTTTATCTAGATATTTTTCTAGAGCGAATGAAAACAAAAATAATGAGAATATTGCAATCATTATGGATGGTATTAATGTAAACATAGAAAAAAAAACAATATACCTTCTATTTACTGTTGATCCTTTTCTATCAATGTCATTTTTTAATGAATTTTTTATCTGGAATGAAATCACAAAAAAAAATATAACAAACAGTAATGAATTTATTATTAATAATATTTGAAGATTATTCTCATTTAATTGTAAAAAACTCTTATCTATAAAAGTTAAAAATGTTAAAAAACCCGATGATAATGTTATTAAAAATATACCAATCAAGAGAATATTTTTTTTGATAAAATCAGTCATTATGCAATAAGTATGATAAATTTATAATTTAAACATGAATAATTGTTTTATAATACTCGCAGCAGGTGAAAGTAAAAGATTTAATTCCAATATTCCAAAACCATACTATTTATATAAAGAAAAACCGCTATTATTACACTCTTTTAATAAGGTAATTTCTAATAGAAAAATAAGAAAAATAATAATTGTAATAAATAAAAAACATAGAAATTTAGTCAAAAAATTGAAATTAAAGAATGCAAAAATAATTATTGGTGGAAAAACCCGAGCTGAATCTGCTTACATCGCGTTGAAAACTATAAAAAATAAAAAATTTAATAATGTATTAATACACGATGGTGCTAGACCAGATTTTTCAATTCAATTATTGAATAATTTACTTAAAGAATTAAAAAAAAATGATTGTGTTATACCAGCTATAAAAATTAACGACTCTATCAAATATAAAGATAAAAAATTAATCAATCTAAATAGAAATAAGGCCTATCTAACCCAAACTCCACAAGCATTTAATTATAAAAAATTATTTACTTTACAAAATAGTATAAAGGCTAATGTTACTGATGATGCCAGTTTATTTATAAATGCAGGTGAAAAAATTAAATTAATAAAAGGCGAAAAAGAAAATATCAAAATTACAACAAAATTAGATATTAAAAAAAATAATCTTAAATTATTCTATGGAATTGGATTTGATATTCATAGATTAATAAAAAAAAGAAAACTTTATCTTGGTGGTCAAAAAATTCCATATCATTCAGGACTTAAAGGACACTCAGATGGTGATGTTATAATACATGCAATTATAGATTCTTTATTAGGAGCTATGCGAAAAAATGATATAGGTACTCTTTTTCCAAATAATAAAAAATTTAAGAATATAAGATCTGCTAAAATGTTAAAAAAAATATTACAGATTTTAAATAAGAATAATTATTATATAAATAACCTAGATATAAATTTAATTTGTGAAAGACCGAAAGTTTCTAAATACAGAAAAAAAATAATTTATTCATTATCAAAATTATTGTCATTAAGTAAAAACTTAATCAATCTAAAAGGCAAGACGACAGAAAAATTAGGATTAATTGGTAAAGAAAAAGCTATTGCATGCGAGTCAATAGTATCAATAACAAACTATGCTTAATAAGATAAACTTTTTATTTGTAACCTTATTTTCGATTGGAAAATTGCCCAAAATTCCTGGAAGTTATGCTTCTCTTGTGACTACACTTTTTCTATATTTTTTGTTTCATTACTTATTATTTCCACCAAATATTTTTCTATATATATTGATCATAATTTTTTTAATTTCTTTAATTTCAATTAATTTTTTTATCAAAAACTTAGACAACAAAGATCCTAAGGAAATTGTAATAGATGAATTTATAGGTCAATCAATACCCATATGTCTTTATGAAATTGCCCATGAAGGAACTAAAGAAACTTCTCAAGTACTAACCTTTTATTTTATAATGTTTATTTTATTTAGAATTTTCGACATTGTTAAACCATATCCTGTTAGCTACTATGATAAACACTTTAAGAATAGTTTCGGCGTTGTTATGGATGATGTTTGTGCTGGATTATATGTTGTTGCAGTTCTAGTTCTATATATGGTTATTACTTCATGAATAAACTTTCTCAAAAAATTGTTAGATTATTAAAGAAAAAAAAACTTAAAATTTCTTTTGCAGAATCTTGTACTGGAGGTTTAGCTTCAAGTTCTATTACTTCAGTAAGTGGATCCTCTAAAATTTTTACTTTTGGGCTAGTTACTTATTCAAATCAAGCAAAAATTAACCATCTTAGGGTGCCTAAAAGAATTATAATGAAACATGGCGCAGTAAGTTATGAAACTTGTTTATCAATGGTTAAAAATTTAAACAAAATCAGCAAAACCAATCTTTCTCTCTCTATAACTGGTATTGCTGGACCTAAAGGTGGAACTAAAGAAAAACCAGTAGGTTTAGTCTTCATAGGTATAAAAAAAGGCAATAAAACTTTGGTTAAAAAATTTTTATTCAAAAATAAGAAAAGACACTCCATACAAAAAAATACTGTTAAAAAGGCATTTAATTTAATTTTAACTTTTGCTAAATAATTTCTCAGCTCTTTTTTGAAAAGCATCAGCAATTTTATCTAAACCAAATTTAAAAGATTTAGTCATAATTATATTTAAAAAATGATTTTTAAGTTCAAAATCTACATCAAATGAAACTTCTGTAAAATTATCTTTTTCTTTAAAAAACCACTTATTTTCTAGATGTTTTAATGGACCATCAAGATTAGTTACATATATTAAATCTTTTTTTTGGTTAAATTTAACATCACTTTTATAAGTGTCTTTAAAAGGTCCTTTACCAATAGTTAAATCGGCAACTATTAATAATAAATCGCCCATCTTTTTTCTATCATAAACTTTCGAGTTTAAACAAAATGGAACGAATAGTGGATATTTCTCTATATCTAGAACAAGATCAATTAAATGTTCTTTTTTACATTCAATTAATCTTTTAACTGATGCTTTGGGCATTAGTTTCAGCTATTCTATTTTTTTGTAACTCTCCGAAGTCTTCATCTGCATGATAAGAAGATCTAGTAAGAGGCGATGATGATACTAACAAGAAACCTTTAGCTTCGGCAATATTTTTTAATTCATCAAATTCATAAGGATTATAATATCTATCAAGAGGATGATGTTTAATAGAAGGTTGCAAATATTGACCAATAGTTAAAAAATCAACTTCAGCAGATCTCAAATCATTCATTACATCAATTATTTGATCTTTATTTTCTCCAAGTCCAACCATTAAACCAGATTTAGTAAAAACTTTTTTGTTAATCTGTTTTGCATTTTTTAATAATTCCAAAGACTCAAAATATTTAGCACCAGGTCTTACTTTTCTATAAAGTTGTGGTACGGTTTCGATATTATGATTAAATACATCAGGATTTGCTTCTAAAACTTTCTTATATGCCTCACCTTTTCTCAAAAAATCAGGAGTTAAGACCTCAACAGAAGTATTTGGATTAATCTTTTTAGTTGCCATTATTACTTCAAAAAAATGATTAGAACCACCATCATCTAAATCATCTCTATCGACAGAAGTTATAACTACATGTTTTAAATTAAGTTTCTTTACTGCATTTGAAATTTTAAAAGGTTCAAAGGGGTCTAGTTTTTCTGGTTTACCTGTTTTTACATCACAAAAAGCACAGGCTCTTGTACATGTATCTCCCATAATCATAAAAGTTGCATGTCTTTTGCTCCAACATTCAGTAATATTAGGGCAGTTTGCTTCTTGGCAGACGGTTACTAAATTATTTTGATTAACTATAGTCTTTGTAAAAAAGAATTCTTTACTATTTAATAATTTTGATTTTATCCAATAAGGTTTCTTTTTAATTGGATTAATTGGTTTATTAACTTTTTCAGGATGTCTAATTGTCATATTTATTAATTATATAAAGAGATTCATTTTTTTTTCCATATAAAAATTTTTTTCGTATTAAAGTTTCAACATAATCTAAATCTAAATTATCACTTAATAATAAATTTTTATATTCAAGATCTTTAATCTTATTTGCTAATTCTAATTCTTGAATTTCAAGATTATTTAATATTTCTTTTTTTTTAAAATAAGAAAACAAACCTCTCTCACCATCAAGTAAATTAAAAAAGAAGTAAAGTATAAAGAAAGTAGAAATTAATAAAAAATAATTTTTTTTTATTTTTGACAACATTATTAGATTTTATTCATTCTAGCATATTTTCCAAGTTCTTCTTCAATTCGTAATAGTTGATTATACTTAGAGACTCTCTCTGATCTAGCAAGTGAACCTGCCTTAATTTGATTAGAATTTGTTCCAACAGCTAAATCTGCTATAAAAGTATCTTCGCTATCACCAGATCTATGTGAAATTATTGTTTTATAGCCAATAATTTGAGCAAATTTAATAACTTCGATTGTTTCTGAAACAGTGCCGATTTGATTTGGCTTTATCAATATAGCATTTGATGAAACGCTCAAAAAACCTTTTTTAAGTCTCTCAAGATTAGTAACATAAAGATCGTCACCAACAATTTGTACATTGTTAGTTGATTTCATTAGTTTGCTCCATGACAACCAATCATTTTCAGCAAATGGATCTTCAATTGATTTAATTTTATATTTTTTGATTATTTTTTTATATTCTTGAATTGATTTATCAACAGAAATATAACTTTTAGAATGAATAGCATATTTTTTTTTTCTATATAACTCATTACCTGCTACATCTAGACAAATTGAGACGTCTTTACCATTAACAAAGCCTGATTTTTTAATTGCCAAAACAATCAAATTTAAAGCTTGATTGTTGTTGTTGATCATTGGTGCAAAACCACCTTCATCTCCTACTGATGTTGAAAATCCTTTATTTTTAATAATTTTGCCTAAATTTTTAATAACAATAAAACAAATTCTCATTGCATCAGAAAAACTTTTTGCTCGATCAGGTCTAATCATAAATTCTTGTATTCTAAGTCCATTATTTGCATGTACACCACCATTAATAATATTCATCATTGGATAAGGTAATTTAAAATTATTTTTTAATAAAAAAGTTTTGTATAATGGTAATTTTCTTACTTTGGCTGAAAGTTTTTTAACAGCCATGGATACAGCAAGAATCGAATTTGCTCCTAGTTTAGATTTTTGCCTAGTACCATCTAAATTAATCATTAAAGCATCTATTCGCTCTTGGTCATGGATATTAAGTCCCTTTAACTTTTTAGAAATTTTTTTATTAACTAAGTTTATTGCGTTTAAAACACTTTTACCAAGATAACGCTTATTATTTTGATCTCTTTTTTCAAATGCCTCATAAGTTCCTGTGGATGCACCAGATGGTGAGATGGCATTAGCACTATTATTCTTAATATAGACTTCAGCCTCTACTGTAGGATTTCCTCTACTGTCAAAAACTTGACGTGCTCTAACTTTTAAAATTTTGTTCACTAATTTTTTATTAAGTTATCTATATCTGTTAGTTGTTTTAATAAATTTTCTAATTTATTTAGTGGAACCATATTTGGACCATCTGATGGTGCATTGTCAGGGTCTTGATGTGTCTCTATAAAAACTCCCGCAACACCTACTGCAACAGCAGCTCTTGCCAAGTGTTCAACAAATTCTCTTTGACCACCACTTTTTTCACCTAGACCACCTGGTTGTTGTACTGAATGAGTTGCATCAAATATTACTGGGTAACCATTCTTTGCCATTATTGGTAATGATCTCATATCAGATACAAGAGCATTATAACCAAAACTTGCACCTCGTTCAGTGACTAAAATATTTTGATTGCCTGAATCTGAAATTTTTTTTGTAACATTAATCATGTCCCAAGGTGCAAGAAATTGTCCCTTTTTAACATTAATTATTTTATTTGTTTTGGCTGCAGCTACTAATAAATCAGTTTGTCTACATAAAAAAGCTGGAATTTGTAAAATATCTACATGATTACCAACAGCTGAGCACTGTTCAATATTATGAACATCAGTTAAAATTGGTATATTAAATTCTTTTTTAATTTTATCAAAAATAGGTAGTGATGTTTCTAAACCAGCGCCTCTTTTACCTTTTAAACTTGTCCTATTTGCCTTGTCAAAAGAAGTCTTGTAAATAAAACCAAGATTAAATTTTTTTGTAATTTCTTGAATTTTTCCTACCATATCAATCGCGTGTTGTTCTGTTTCTAATTGGCAAGGACCGGCAATAATACAAATCTTATTATCGTTTGAAATTTCTATTTTTCCGCATTTGACTTTAATACTATTCATCTATGATTTTTTGCAGCTTTGATAAAAGATGAGAATAAAGGATGTGGAGACAAAGGTCTAGATTTAAATTCTGGGTGGAATTGCACACCAAAAAACCAAGGGTGATTCTTGAGTTCAATTATCTCGGGTAGATTATTATCTGGAGACATGCCTGAAAAAATCATTCCTTTTTTTTCAAATTTATTTTTTAAATTATTATTCACTTCATATCTGTGTCTATGTCTTTCAAATATAGACTTTGTTTTATAAATTTTTTGTATCATAGAATTATGTCCTAATTTAGCTTCATATGAGCCTAGTCTCATAGTGCCACCTAAATTAATATTTGTCCCTTTTATTAGTTTTCCATTTTTATTCCATTCATTTAGCAGTCCGATTACAGGATAACATTTTTTATCTAATTCACTTGATCCTGCATTTTTAATCTTTAAACAATTTCTTGCGAATTCTATAATTGCCATTTGCATGCCAAAACAGATTCCTAAAAAGGGGATGTTATTTTTCCGGGCGTAGTTAATTGCAGATATTTTTCCCTCAGTGCCTCTTTTTCCAAATCCACCTGGTATTAAAATTCCTGATATATTCTTCAATAATTTATTAATTTGATATGATTTTAACTTATCTGATTCAATTCTTACTAAATTAATCTTAACATTATTTTTTATGCCACCATGAGTTAATGCTTCATCCAACGATTTATAAGCATCTTTTAAGTTTACATATTTTCCTATAATTGCGATATTTACAATTCTTTTTGTATTTAATACTGTTTTAGTAATTTTTTTCCATGGCAATAAATTAACTTTTTTTCTTGGTTTTAAATTAAAATATTTCAAAACTTGTCGGTCTAGTTTTTCATTATAAAAACTTATTGGTGCTTCATAAATTGTTCTGACATCAACAGTCTCTATAACGTTATCAATTGATACATTACAAAAAAGTGATATTTTTTTTCTTTGATCTAAAGGTATAGGTTTTTGAGACCTACAAATAATAATATCTGGTTGAATACCAAGGCTTCTTAATTCTTTTACTGAGTGTTGTGTAGGCTTGGTTTTAATTTCATCAGATGATTTTAAAAAAGGAACAAAAGTTAAATGAATAAATAAACTTTTATTTTTTCCAGTTTCATTTGAAAATTGTCTTATTGCTTCAACAAAGGGTAAACTTTCAATATCTCCAACAGTTCCTCCAATTTCACATATAACGAAATCTTCATTTCTTACATCTTCTTTTATAAATTCTTTTATTCTGTCCGTAACATGAGGTATAACTTGAACTGTTTTTCCTAAGTATTTACCTTTTCGTTCTTTCTGAATTATATCACTATAAATTTTTCCAGTTGTAATATTGTCTGATTTTTTTGCTGAAATGTTTGTAAATCTTTCATAGTGACCAAGATCTAAATCTGTCTCTGCACCATCATCTGTTACAAAAACTTCACCATGTTGAAAAGGACTCATTGTTCCTGGATCAACATTTAAATAAGGATCCATTTTTCTAACTC
>MDTB01010872.1_pt1 | contig 14258 bp, 13 predicted proteins | sample 811161 | NCBI WGS metagenome assembly MDTB01 (sample SAMN05326650, study PRJNA326480) | marine metagenome | isolation source: seawater | place: Mediterranean Sea | collected 2009
ATAAAAAACGGTCGACAAGCGTATGTTGTTTGCCCACTAATAGAAGATTCCGAAAAGTTAGAAGTTCATTCAGCCGAAAAGGTGCACAAAGATCTCAGCTGTGGCCCTTTAAAAGATTTTGAAGTCGGATTACTCCATGGACGTCTAGACAAAGAAAACAAGGAAGAAACGATGAGCTCTTTCAGATCAGGGAAAATTGATGTGTTAGTGGCGACCACTGTCATAGAAGTGGGAGTTGATGTACCGAATGCTTCTATCGTGGTAATTTTGGATGCTGCTCGTTTCGGAGTGGCTCAACTTCACCAGCTTCGTGGACGAGTGGGGCGCGGAGAGCACCCAAGTCAATGTCTCCTAGTTGGTGAAACCACAACAAAAGAAGCAGAAGAGAGAATAAAAGCTATGGTTCGCACTACTGACGGCTTTGAACTTGCTGAAGTGGATCTTGAGTTAAGAGGTGAAGGAACGGTAATGGGGGAAAGGCAGAAAGGGCGGAATGATTTGCGTTTAGCTTCGCTTCGCCGAGACAAAGAATGGGTTGAAATTGCGAGAATGGAAGCGTCAGAGATTCTTATAGAACGAGATCTTGCTTCCATCAAAGAACTAGCCGAAGAAGTCACTCTTTTTCTAGGTGAATCTGAGGCAGACTATCTTCTTAAGTCATGAAAGGAAGATTTTAATGGATGGCCTTGATACCTGTGTTGCGGACCCCAAACAATACCCAGATGCAACCGCTTCTCTGACAGAGGCATTTCTAGAAGATCCTGTTATCTCTTATCTATTCGAAGACGAAGAATTTAGGCCACTGTTGCTATCAGCTTTTTTTGCAAATCGTCTGGCGTCTAGACCTGACACTGACCTACTGCTGCTTCCCTTCGGATATGAGAAATCGGCTGCGGCTCTATGGGAGACCCCCAAAAAAAATTCTGAAAATGATTCCTCTTATTCAGGAGTTATTGCGGCCACAGTTGCCGTGCTGGGAGAACAGTGGATAACTGATCGACTGCTCAATTTAAACCCCTTATTTGAAGCCAAGCCTAAAACACCGCATTGGTATTTAGCTTTTATCGGTACGCGACCTGAAGAGCGTGGTAAAGGATTGGCATCAGTCCTGATAGCAGAAATTACAAAAATTTGCGACGAAGAGAAAATACCGGCCTACTTGGAGTCTAGTAATCCTGAAAACGTATCTCTTTATGAAAATCATGGTTTTAAAGTCACTGGTGAAGTCACCTTGAAGAATGGTCCAACAGTTCCACTAATGTGGAGAGATCCTGTATTTGAATAAAGAAAGAAAATCTAACTTGACAGCTAAATTTTTGGGAGTTTGAACATGAGGATAGTAGCTGGAAAAGCTGGCGGTATACGTCTATCAGCCCCAAAAGGTATAGATATAAGACCTACCTCTGATAGAGCGAAGGAAGCAGTTTTTAATTCTTTGCATAGCCGCTCAGTAATCGAAGGGGCTGAAGTCCTCGACCTTTTTGCTGGTACAGGTGCTTTAGGAATAGAAGCTCTTTCACGTGGAGCTAAAAAAGCAACATTTGTTGACAAATCGTCTGAAAGTTTAGAACTGATAAAAGAGAATTTAAAAAAATCAGGATTTGAAAAAACTTCGGAAATCGTCAAAGAGGATTCATTGAAATGGTTGCAAAAAAGCTCAAAATCACTTGATTTAGTACTTTTGGACCCACCATATAGCTTTAAAAATTGGTCCGAACTGCTAGACGCACTCCTTCAAAAGCAGCCTGGGATTGTAGTAATTGAATCAAATAGAGAAATAGACCCAGGTCCTAATTGGCATGTTGACTCCATACGCCAGTATGGGAGTAGCGTGGTAGTAGTAATCGACCCAAAATAAATATGTACTTATTATCTTTTAGCCAACGATTTGGCATTAAATGCCAGGGGGTTTATTAAAAATGGCTTGCGTCTTATATCCAGGATCTTTCGATCCAATACACAACGGACATGTTGAACTTGCTGAGATAGCTTCTGACCTCTTCGATGAAGTAGTTGTAGCTGCTTTAGTGAACCCTTCAAAAGGAGACGGCTTGTTTGACTTGGAAGAGCGAATGTTTTTAATAGAAGAAAGTCTTAAACACCTTCCAAACGTTCGAACCAAAAAGTTCAATGGACTGGTGGTCGATTTAGCAACAGAGGTAGGAGCAGATTTTATAATAAAAGGGCTTAGAGCTGTATCTGATTTTGAATCCGAATTACAAATGGCTCAAATGAACACAGCGCTTTCTGGTGTGCAAACCCTATTCTTACCATCAGCTTCGCGAAGTTCCTTTTTAGCTTCAAGACTTATTCGTGAAGTGATAAGGCTTGGCGGTGATGTGTCCCAAATGGTTCCTGAGTTGGTACAAAAACACTTAGAAGAAAAGTTCTGATTTTGGACGACTCAGTTTTCCCCGACCCCACACCAACAACTCCGGATCCCTATAGGCCACCCCAAGTAGAAGCCATCTTCCGTCAGATAAGAGAATTGGTGGCTTCAGCTAGACCCATGCCATTGTCTTCTTCATCGATGGTTAATCAAGAAGAACTTTTAGCAATGGTAGATGAGGCCATATCAAGGCTTCCTGAAGAGGTCAGAGCAGCAAGGTGGCTCTTAAAGGAAAGAGAAGAGTTTTTAACAAAAGTGAGACGTGAAGGTGATGAAATCCTCGAACTTGCTAGAGCGAGAGCAGAAAGACTTGTGCAAAGAACCGAAGTTGTTAGAAACGCTGAGATGAGGGCACGCCAAATGATTGAGGCTGCACGAGAAGAAACTATTCGAATGCGTAGACAAACCGAAGAATATTGTGACCAAAAGCTCGGTAATTTTGAAAGGATTCTAGCTACGACAAAAGATACTGTTACAGCAGGACGCCTTCGCCTTCAGGAGACAGAGTTAGACAAAGAAAAAGAGAAATTGATGGCAGAAGAAGTAGAAGCTAAGGAGCTATCAGATTCCGATTCAGAAGCTTTTCTTTTTGACCAAGATGATGCTGATATCTAGTGGGCACTGAAAAAGAAAAGCTTCGAATAGCTTTATCAACTGTTCGACGAGGTGGCGATAAACCAAGAGAAGTTTCTCTCAAGACTTCGCTCAATGAACTGCAAATAGGCCTCTCAAAAATCAATGATGGGAGAGTTGAGATTAATCTCGAGTTAACTCCTGATGGAAATAAAATCAACGCAAAAGGTGTACTTCTTGCAGAGTGGACAGGGGAGTGTCGTAGATGCCTCGAACTTGTTAATGGAGAATTGGAATTAAATGTCAACGAAAGTTTTGTCGAAGAAGGAAAAACATTTGATGATCAAGGAATTGAACTAAGCGAGGAAGCAGATGTTTATTTTTTTGATCAATTGGACTTAGATTTGGAACCTTTGGTACGAGACGCTGTTCTTTTGGCTTTGCCTCTATCACCTTTATGTGATTCTTCCTGTCAAGGCTCTGAACCTGAGGAGTTTCCGGTGATTGAAAATGGAGTAAACCTACAAAATGACGAAAAAGCCGATCCACGCTGGGCTGTTCTGGATCTTTTGAAGGAATGATCAGCAAAAGGAACTGAATAGAATAATGAATCTGGTATGAGTTCACTCATGCTTGCGCTAGCCTAAGTTTGCTCCCAAAGGTAGAGCAGAATATAAAACTCAAGGAAAAGCAGTAATGGCTGTCCCAAAGAAAAAAACTTCAAAAGCAAAAGGTAGAAGCAGAAGAGCATCAGCTTGGCCCTTAGGGCAATCAGCTCGGAGTGTTTGTCCGCGCTGCGGATCTATTAAAAGACCTCATCGGATCTGTTCTAATTGTGGTTGGTACGCTGGGAGACAGGTTATTGACGTTGATTGAAAATTGTGAAATTACTCACGGTTTTACAAAACGTTTAATAAAAGGTTAAGGAGTCAAATTGTTGCCTGTTGCAGTTGACGCCATGGGCGGTGACAATGCTCCACACGAAATAATTACCGGGGCCCAAAAAGCTATCGATGACCATGGAATCCCTGTCCTGCTGGTTGGAATACCTGAAGTGCTAGAAGAATTAACAGAAATTCCTATTTTACCTGCATCAGAAGTTATCGAAATGGACGCAGAACCTGGATCAAGTGTCCGACAGATGAAAGACTCTTCACTTGTGCGGGCTGCCGAAGCAGTAAGAGATGGAGTAGCTTCAGCGATGGTGAGCGCCGGAAACACCGGAGCAACAATGGCCAGCGCATTATTGAGAATGGGTCGGATAAAAAATATTGCCCGACCAGCGATCGCTACCTTATTGCCCTCACCCGGCGGTACTCCGACCGTTCTTTTGGATTCAGGGGCTAATTCTGAATGCAGTTCAGAATGGTTACTTCAATTTGGTCAAATGGGTGCGGTTTTTGCACAGCACAGACTTGGTATAGAGAAACCACGTGTAGCTCTACTGTCGATCGGTGAAGAACCTGGGAAAGGTACCCCTTTGATTAAAGAGTCTTTCGAGAGTTTTTTAACAGCGCAGTTCAATGGTGGCTCTTTTATAGGAAATATAGAAGGTAGAGATCTGCTGACTGATGCCGCTGATGTTGCAGTAACGGACGGCTTCACAGGAAATGTTGCTTTAAAAACAATTGAAGGAACTATGAAGACATTTTTTTCAACAATGTTAGAAAAAATGACATCACGTCCAGAAGCAGTATCGGCTTTAGAAATCTTAGGACCCGAACTTGATGAACTATTTAAACTTTTTCATCCAGACACCTATGGGGGAGCAATGCTTCTCGGGGTGAAAGGGGTATGCATAATAAGCCACGGTTCTTCAGGGGCTTTGGCCATTGAAAATGCGATAAAGGTGGCCGCAGAAATGGATGAGGCAAACATAGTCGAAAATATAAGACTATCTTTCAGCTAATTTAAATAAATTTCAATGTATTTAGTTCTCTAAGTTTAAAACTTGACACTCGGATAGGATGAGTGCACGCTGAGATAGTTCCCAGCAAAAAATAAGGAGTTCTTTTGTCCTCAGAAACCCATATGGAAGGCGCCCCGATCGAGCGCAGCGAGGTCTTAGACCTTGTGAGAGAACGTCTAGCAGATATTCTTGAAATAGATCCTTCTGGCATCGCAGAAGGTGCTTCATTCGCAGATGACCTTGGAGCAGATTCGCTTGCTCTGATAGAACTAGTAGAAGCTTTAGAAGAAGAATTGAGCGAACGTTCTTCTGGTTTCAGGATCGATGATGACGACCTTGAAGACCTTAGGACAGTGCGGGATGCCGTTGACTATGTCGTCTCTCGTTTCAGCTAATCCAGAAATCGGGAAACAGCCAGTCCTTGAAAAAGAGACTCGCCTGGAACTCGAACAAGGAATCGGCTACAAATTCAATAATATAGATATTTTGGCTAACGCTCTAAGGCACAGATCTTGGTGTGCAGAAAATGACGGAAATTCTAATGAACGACTTGAATTTCTTGGAGATGCCGTTTTAGGTTTATTGGTTGCAAAAAATGTTTTTGAAAATTATCCAGATAAACCGGAAGGTGATCTCGCAAAAATTAGATCTGGTGTTGTCAGTTCACAAGCCCTGTCCGAAGTTGCTCAAGAAATCGACTTAGGCAATGCGCTCGCCTTGGGCGTAGGCGAAGAGTCAGCAAAAGGACGCAAAAAAGAATCTATTCTCGCGGATTCTTTCGAAGCGCTTTTAGGTGCAGTTTTCCTAGATGGAGGAATAGAAAACGCAAAATTGGTAGTTGAGAAATTATTTTCTGAAAAAATTGGTTTGACGTCGTTAGAACCCGGGCTTATGGATTATAAAACTCGCTTGCAGGAGCTAACAGTACAAATATCAAAACCAGCACCGATTTATCTCGTCGATTCTGATGGACCCGATCACGAAAAACGTTTTCGTGCGACAGTCGATATAGGTGCTCATAGCTTTGGTCCAACTTTTGGGACATCCAAAAAGAAGGCGGAGCAAGCAGCAGCAAATCTGGCACACAGTTTTTTTGAATCCGAAGAGAAAGGGGAAAAGAAGTGAGTCTCCCTCTAGAACTCCCAGAGATTGAAACGGTTAGACGTGATCTTGATCGTGAAATAGGAGGAAAAAAAGTTAAATCAGTTGATGTTTCTTCAACTACTGTTATAGAAGATCCTAAAAATAAGAAGGCATTCAATTCAGAACTCGTTGGCACAAAACTGGGCTTAGTGGAGCGAAAAGGTCTCTACATAATGACAGAGCTAGACAAGAAAAAACTTCTTTTCATAAAGCTTGGAGCGGGGGCGTCATTAAGAAGACATGCGACGAAAGAAGCCGTTGATAAAGACACCGTTTTAAAAATTACTTTCACAGTAGGAGGTCAACTAAGGCTCATAGATCCTGAGGAGAGTTCGAGAGTTAGTGTATTTTCTCTAGAAGATCTGGAAGACCCGGAGTTCGTTGAAGAGAAATTCCCGGAGTTCAGGCTCATGGGAATGGACCCAGCCGTTGAGCCAGAGCCATGGACTGAATTCGCAAAGAGAGTGCTGAGGGAAGAAGAGTCAATTGATTTGAAGTCGCTTTTATGTGATGAATCAGTAGTTGTGGGTGTAGGCGACATATACAGCGATGAAATTCTTTTTCATGCAGGGCTACGGCATGATCGACAAAGTGATTCTCTCTCGATACAAGAGGTAAGGCGTCTCTATCGCTCCGTGGTTGAAGTGATTGTTGAAGCAGTTAAACATCGTGGTACATCACTCGAAGAAAGACAATTTGTTGATATTTTCGGAGAATCAGGTGGATTCGCTGAACATCTGGCAGTTTATGGAAGAGAAGGTTTGTTCAGCCCTACAAGTAAGAAACCTGTTCAAAAGGTAAAACATAAGGGTCGATGGACATTTTTTTGCGAAACTCAGGTTTAACTTCAGAGGTTAAAATTAAAATTTTTTCTGAATGAAACCAAGACTCTTTGCTTACTGACTATGGTCGCGTAAGTGTTCTTAAAACGTCTAAACATAAAAGGCTTCAAGTCTTTCGCTGACTCAGCCACACTTGACCTTGAGCCCGGTGTAACTGCGGTTGTAGGACCAAATGGAAGCGGCAAATCCAATGTTGTAGATGCGGTTGCGTGGGTCTTAGGGGCGCAAGCTCCCAGTGCAGTTAGATCACAAAGAATGGATGACGTTATTTTTGCCGGTACAACTGACAGAAGTGCTCTTGGTAGAGCAGAGGTATCTTTAACAATCGATAATTCTGATAGCAGTCTTGCTTTAGATTTTCCAGAAATTACTATCACCAGAACTCTTTTTAGAAGCGGAGAAAGTGAATATTCACTTAACGGTTCACCATGCAGATTGCTTGATATCCAAGAGTTGCTTTCAGACGTTGGTGTTGGAAGACAACAACACGTGATTATCTCACAAGGTCAAATAGATGCTGTTCTGAATGCACGAGAAGAAGACCGTCGTTCCATCATCGAAGACGCTGCAGGAATCTTGAAATTTCGAAAGAGGAAAGAAAAGTCAGAAAGGCGACTTGATGCGACAGGTTCGAATCTTGATCGGCTTGGCGATATGCAGCGTGAAGTTAAAAGACAATTAAAACCATTAGAGAGGCAAGCAGAAGCTGCAAGAAAACATGGCAACTTCTTGGAAGAATTGAAATCTCTTCGTTTATTCCGATTTAATAAAGAATTTAAGGAATTGAAAAACTTAGCTTCAAACGAGTCAGAGAGAAGATCGGATCTCGCTAAACGTGAAACTCTCGGCGTAAACGAACTAAAGCAGTTCGAAACTAAAATTTCAACAGCCGAAAGTGAATTAGCCTCAAGAGGAGAAGACGATCTGGGTGACCAATTAGTTCGGTTTGAGGCTCTTAGGGAACGCGCACGGGGTCTTAAAGCAGTTTTATTGGAACGTCAAAAAGGAATAGAGCGAGATCGTGACACTCTTGTTTCATCAGAAGTAATAGCTGGGCTGGAGATTGAGCTAGCTAAAGCAAAAAAAGAAGAGGAAAGTTTAGGTAAAGAAAAAGAATCTCTTTCTCCCGAACTTGAGACCCTGAAGCAGATAGATGAAGAATTAACAGCCGACTGGGCAACTTTTAAAACCGATTGGGCCGATGGAGTTCCCGTGATAGGAGGCAGAGCTTCAGAGATACGCGGTGAGCTAGGCGTTCTAAAAGCTTCAGTCAATCAAAAAGAATCTGAAAAAAATCGATTCCAAGAGAAGTTAGATGAAGTTAAACACCCTGAAATAGAACTCAACAAAAAATTAAGCTCAACAAGTTCAGATCTGGGGTCAGTCAGACAAGAAAATGAGACTTTATCGGAAAGCATTACTCACGATAATGAAGAGGCAAAAAAGCAAATAAATATCCGCAATTCTGCATGGGAAGAATTAGCCGAAGCAAAAGCGAACTTACGTAGTACCCGAATAGAGATAGAGGGGTTGACACAGGCAATTAGCAGTATCGGTCAGACACCGGCAGATGAACAGGCAGTAACCAGTAACGGGAGTTTGGGGTTTTTGTCAGATTTAATAGAAATAGAGGCTGGTTTTGAGAAAGCTTTTGCATCTGCAGTCGGAGATTTCCTTTCTACGGTCATTTTTGATACAAAAGAAAATGCAATAGAAGCATTAAGTAAAATTGACGTGGAAGCAAGATCTGCTTCGGTAGTAGCTATTGATACCCAATTTGAAAAACAGCATGCTGTAAATGCTGAAAACCCGCTTCGTAGACATGTTAGTTCAACGAATGAAAATCTAAATTCATTTCTAGATCAACTTCTTGCCAATGTGATAGTTCATGAAGGTGACCTCCATGAGATAGTTGAAATTGTTGTCAGCCATCCTGAAATCACCGTTATAAATAAGAGCGGTGACAGGTTTGGTCACCTTGGATGGAGAGTTGGGCAAAAAAACCAAGGGAATATAAAGAGCATTTTGGAAAATGCTGAAAATCGTCTCTCAGCAGAAGAGCGAAACGTAGAAGAAAAACAAGCCGTTCTTTCCGAGAGTGAAGAGCGAACCAAAGAGATTGAAAATCGCTTAGACCTTAAGCAGAAAAAATTCCAAGAGCGTAAACGTATTGAGTCCTCCCTGTCTGACTTGCTTCAGAAAATCAAAGTTGAACAAAAAGCTAATGATGTGGAAAACCAAACAATAAAAGATCGAGTTAATGAAAATGATCAACGCATTAAACATGAAGCACGTCAAATAACTGAATTGCAAATCCGGTTAGAAGAGCTAGAAGAAGCAGAAAAAACTTCAGTTCAAGCGGCCCAGAGAATGACAGATGAAAGAAGTCGACTTGAAAGCAGATCTTCTGAAACTGCCGCTAGACGAACAGAATGCGAAGTGAGGTTTGCTGATATTCAGGGAAGATCAGCCGTTGTGAAAGCGAGAGTCAGAGAACTCGATGACCGTTTAGAAAAACTTTCTGGTGAAAGAAAAGAAGTGGCTGTGCGGAGTGAAATAATTGAAAAGAAAGGAAGAGCCACATCTTTCTTAATTGATTCGCTTGACGGTAGAGCCGAAGTCATAGAACAGCATTTAACAGAGTTGAGAAGTCATCGCAGAGACCAATCTGATCGTGTTCGAGCAGTAACCTCACAATTAGATGAGCTCCGGTCAGCACGCAGAAAAAGAGAAGATGAAATAAGGACTTTGAGGGAAGAGCAGTCTCGTTTAGAGATAGAAAGAGCGGAGACTCGGTTAAGGCTAGAGAATTTGACCGAAACGATGAGAGCTGAATTCGACAGAGAACCCAATTCGATAGGCGAACTGTCTGCTCCGGATTTACCCGAAGGGGTAACCGTTTCTGAACGGATAGCTGAACTTGAGAGAGAACTTAAGCTCATTGGGCCAATAAATCCTTTAGCATTGCACGAATTTGATGATCTAAGAGAACGCTATGAATTTCTCGAAGAACAACTTGAAGATGTTCGCTCAACCAGAAAAGAATTACGAAAGGTAATTCGTTCTATCGATATTGAAATCAAAGAGGTTTTCGCTTCAGCATTTGCTGAAGTAGCAACTAATTTTGGCGATTTATTTGAGGTCCTGTTCCCAGGAGGACATGGAGAATTGTCTTTAACTGATCCGGAAAATCTTCTCAATACAGGAATAGATATTGAAGCTCGACCATCAGGAAAAAATGTAAAAAAACTTTCTCTACTTTCTGGAGGCGAAAGATCTTTGACAGCCCTTGCTTTTCTTTTTGCAGTTTTCCGAAGCCGCCCCTCACCGTTTTATGTAATGGACGAAGTTGAAGCTGCATTAGATGATGCAAATCTTTTCCGTTTTCTCGGACTGGTCGATCAGTTCCGTGATGAATCTCAACTTCTAATAGTTTCTCATCAGAAGAGGACCATGGAAGCGGCAGATTGCCTTTATGGGGTTTCTATGGCCTCTGGAGGTTCTTCAAAAGTTGTCAGCGAAAGAGTAGGGGCAACGCGTTCAGCAGAACGTCTAGGCATGCTAGCCAGCTAGAAATAGCTCTCTGATTACCTCACACTTGCTAGTCGAGGTAGCGTCAAAGTGTGCGTATTCTAGTAGTTGATGATGAACCTGATCTAGTAACTGCTCTAGAGCGGGGACTTAAGCGAGAAGGTTATGCAGTAGACACTGCTACTAGTGGCGAGGAAGCTTTAGCTAAAGCATCGTGGAATCCATACGATTTAGTTTGCTTGGACCTGAATATGCCGGGCTTAGATGGTCTCGAAGTATGTGACGCACTTAGAACTTCGTCTTTCCAGGGAATCACACCACGAGTACTAATGCTCACTGCCAGAGACACTATTGAGGATCGGATTCGAGGCCTAGATGTAGGTGCCGACGACTATTTGGTGAAACCTTTTTCTTTCGATGAATTGGCCGCAAGAGTTCGCTCATTACTTCGTCGTGATTCTGGACAAACAGGCTCTCTGATAGAAGTAGGTCCGCTTATTGTTGATACCTCCAGACACATAGCTAAAAGAGGTGGAAGATTACTTGAACTAACTTCAAAAGAGTTCACTCTATTGCGATATTTCATGTCGAAACCTGGTCAAGTGATTTCCCAATCAGAGTTGTTGGATCATGTATGGGATGAGCATGCCGACCCAGTTACTAACACAGTGCGAGTAACTGTCGGAACGTTGAGGCGTAAAATATCAATCGAAGATGAGGTTGACTTGATAGAAACAGTTGTTGGTAGTGGGTATCGATTACTAGAAGATCCACTTCAAGAAACTTTTGACAAGTAAGGCTAAGTATTGAATTCAAGTAAAAAAACTCAAAGACTCGGAAGTATCAGGATGCGAATAGCTTTGCTCTATTCTGTGCTCCTATTCGGTTTAGCCGCAGTAGTTTTAGGTGTTATTTATCTTTCATTTACACAGTCACTTTCGGATGAGAAGGTCGCGCAGCAACACATGAAGATCCAACAAGCCGAATTAAATAGCGATGACTCTAATTTATTTGAAGAAATCGAAGAATTAGTTCTGTTTGAAGAAAAAGTTAATCGAAATGCGGTTGAGCAACTCCGCGACTACATATTTTTAGCGCTAGCTGGGCTGCTACTAATAAGTCTCATGGTTGGTTGGTATGTTGCAGGAATTGTTCTGAAACCTATAAAACATATTTCTATCGCAGCACGCGAAATATCTGCTACTGACTTGTCTAAAAGAATTGATTTAAGAGGACCGTCGGATGAACTCCGCGATTTAGCGGACACTTTTGATGACATGCTCGCAAGGCTCGATAAGGCTTTTAGAAATCAACGTGAATTTCTTGAAGAGGCAGCGCATGAGTTGCGAAATCCGTTGGCTGTTATGAGAGCAAATTTGGAAGTCGTTAGTGCGGATCCAGATTCAACGATTGAAGATTTTGGTGCAGCCAACGAAGTAGCAAATCGAGCTTCAGAACGTATGGGAAAACTTGTAGATGACTTGCTACTTTATGCCCATCACGAACGTCCTGATTTGCAGCGTGTTGATTTAGATTTGACTGAACTAGTAGTTAACACGGTTGAGGATTTTCAAGCAGAAGCTAAGTCTTTAGGGGTTTCGCTTCTGCTTGAATGCGATTCTTATTTAGAGGTTGTAGGTGACCATTTAGCTTTGAGGCGTGCTTTTGCAAATATTTTAAGTAACTCCATTCGGGTGTCTGAAAAAGGTAAGCATATTTATGTGAAAGCAGGAAGCGATAAAGAAATGGTTTGGATTTCTGTTCGTGATGAAGGCTACGGGTTGGATCCCAAAGATTCTGAAAAAGTTTTTGACCGTTTTTGGAAGGCTGATGAAGTATCAGCGCGTGAAGCTGGTCGTTCAGGCCTTGGTTTGGCAATAGTGAAAACAATTGTTGAGACCCATGGCGGCAGAAGCACTGTTCGCTCAACTAAGGGCGTGGGATCCACTTTTACGATCTGGTTGCCTAGGTTGGTAAAAGAGTAAAATATTGAGTTCTTTTTGACTAGAGATAATAGATTTGTTTCATGGAAGAAGAGCCAGAACCGTTCACAAAAAAACCAGAAACTTTTAGAGAAAAAGAAATAAAAGAATCAGAAGTAATGAGTTCTGATCAAAACGAACAAACATTTCCAGATTTGTTGCCTTCGCCTGTGCTCTCAGATCAAAAAAATATGAAAAAAGTTGGATTGTTATTTCTTGCCGCAGGGTTTTTTATAGTTTCTTTAACTGGAGTATTTATTGCAGCTTGGGTGGTTAATGGAGAAGATAGTGAATTGTCGTCAGTGAATTTGGCGTCGGATCAAATCTTTGCAGTGCAAGAATTGATGGAGGCACTTGCGAATAATTCTTCAGAACTGACAGAAATCGAGGTAGCTGCGATTATCGCGGAGATGACTTTGTCAAACTCAGAAATAGAACCAGTAGTGGCGGTAGCAGACACAGTCTCTCGTTCAGTGGTGATAGTTCGTTCTGAAACAGGTCAGGGTTCGGGAATAGCTTTAGATGATGATCGGCGAGTGGTTACTAATGCCCATGTGTTAGGAGATTCCGAAAAGCTTCAAGTTTTACTTCCGAGCGGACGAATGGTAGAAGCAAAAGTTATTGGATCGGATATTAGGCGCGACGTGGCGGTCATCGAACTCGAAGATACTGATAACAGTTTGACGCCCGCAGTTTTTGCTTCAACCCAAAACCTTCGCGTGGGCCAACTAGCTGTAGCGGTCGGAAGTCCTTTTGAATTAAATCAAACAGTTACAGCTGGAATCGTAAGTGCTATCGGGCGAGTAGAACCTTCATACGGTTGCGAAATTGCTGGTTCAATGAGTGCGGAATGTGCAGGGGTAGCGATGATTCAAACCGATGCCCCCATAAATCCCGGCAACTCTGGTGGGCCGCTTGCTGATAGAAACGGACATGTAATAGGTATGAATACTTCAATAAGAACAGAGGGTTTTTTGTCTGCAAATGTTGGAGTTGGTTTTGCGATTCCTAGCGACACGGTTTTACTCGTAGCACAGCGATTAATTTCTGGAGAACCTATAGGGACTGCTTTTTTGGGAATACTAGGAGAGACACCCACAGATGGAAGAGCAGGAGCCTTATTGCTAGAAGTCCAAGAAGCATCACCAGCACGTGAAGCAGGTTTAGAAGTAGGGGATTTGATTGTTCGCGTCGATAGGCGGCCAATCTTAAACATGCAAGCTCTAAGAGCCGATATCCAACTTAGACTTCCAGATGAGAAGGTTATTCTCGAATACATTAGAGGAGAAAAAATTTCAGAAGCTATTGTTACTCTCGCTTCATTAGACGATGAGTACCAGTAGATGATGCTTGAATGTTGGATTTTACCATTTAGAATTAATTCTTAAATGAGAATGTAAAGTCTAAATTTTTTGTGTGTTTATTTAAAGTGGAGCGAATGCTGTCAGAATAAGGCAGACTGTTTGACTGTAAAGATACAAAAAATATCTTTAGATTAGTTAGAAAAAGAGAGAGTGGTATAGACGTGACCGTAAGACTTCGTTTGATGCGAATGGGCAAGAAGAAGCAACCTACCTACCGAGTTGTAGCGGCGGATAAGCGTAAAGCACGTAATGGAAAGTTTATTGAAGTTATAGGTTTTTATGATCCAAAGCAGGATCCATCAGTTATAGAAATTGAGAATGAAAAAGCCGTTCACTGGCTAAATAAAGGTGCACAGCCTTCCGAGAGAGTCGAGAAGTTATTGAAAATTTCAGGCGCTTGGGATGACTACAAAGGTTTACCAGAAGGAACCAGCATTACAGAGCCACCCGTTGCGGAATCCAAGCCTTCAAGAAAAGCTCAGGAAGCAGAAAAAGCAGCTGAAGAACCAGCAGCTGAAGAACCAG
>MDTB01013431.1_pt1 | contig 14258 bp, 10 predicted proteins | sample 811161 | NCBI WGS metagenome assembly MDTB01 (sample SAMN05326650, study PRJNA326480) | marine metagenome | isolation source: seawater | place: Mediterranean Sea | collected 2009
AAAACGGCAAGCTCCATAATGTCTTGCCTCATTGCTGATGTAATGGCCATTTTAACTCCTTAACGTTAAAACCAAATTTATTTTTTATTCGAATAAAAACTTAACTATTAACTAACTTAAATCACTAAACAATTGTTTTGCTAATTCTATATGCCACTCTCAATAAGTGGGCTTTTTTGTCCTTTTCGACATGATTAAGCATATCGCCTAACCACGCAAATCCGTGTGACTGCCGTCACACGTTATGAAGAACGTTTCCTCTTTCCCGTGCCGCCTGCTTCTAATCCCGTTTTACTCTATTAGGCTCAGTTGTAGGTGACCACTTTTAATAACATGCGGATGATACACTAAAACTATACCTTCGCGCACCCAAGTATCGACTTTAATTTATGATACTTAAGGGCTTGTCACAGTTTTTTTAAGACAGTAAAGCACGTAGATGCTCTAAATAACTGATATTAATCAAATATTAAGTTTTTTTGAAGGACAGGAGTTTTGTTTAAAAACCCCAATTGATCCCTATTTCTATTGAAGTTCCGCGTGTTTTGAATAAATTAATTGTGCTGTCTTGAGAGTGATAGGACAGATTTGCGAAAAATTGGGCGGTTCTGCTACGGTTTGAGAGCGGGCGCATGTACTGCAAAAACACAGAATTCAGCGATTCCTTGCGCTTTGCCCCAAGGTCGAACAGCGGACTGTAACCTGCCTCATCCTCAAGACTAGTTAGCACATACTGCCCAAGCAATTCTCCTGCGCCGACCGGCCTTCGCCAGATTAGATTTAAGCGCCAGCCGTCTCGGTCTCGACCCAACCTATTCTTTTCAGTCGCTCGATTTGTCAGCGAAGTCAATTCAAGGGCGAGCCGGTTTGCACGGTTGCCCGTAAAAAAGTTGCAATCCATACCAAGCCCTACAGCAGTCTCAAGTCCTGACAAGGTTCTCTGGGTATGAAAATACTGATATTGGACGGCAAACCTTGGATAAAATCCGCACGAATCCGTCTGCTTTACTACGAACCGCGCCCTCGCAGTAGAACTGCTGTATATTGTATTCCCTCCGAAGACAACGTGGTCGAGGCCGATCGCACTATCCCATCTCGGCTGATCACTTGCTTGAGCTAAGCCGGCTTGTGCTGACGCCTGCACTAGCTCATAGCTCGAGTCCTCGGCAAATCTAGCGCTTACTTGGGCCGATAATCGAGAATTCACTGTCTGCCCAAGCCGCCTATAACTGGCGTTAGTAACTAACCTGGAAAAACCGCCTCCCTTTGCCTGATATTCTGGACTTACATCAAGAGTCACGGACTTCCCTGACAGAGTCAAAGACAGCTGGTCAGAAATCGGCGCACTATTGAGATTGTCATCAAAACCGACAAACCCGGCCAATGAGAAATTTTTTCTTATCCTGCTAGAGCTCCATCGACTTTGCCGAGCATTCAGCGCTGCCCGCAGACCTTCCGGCAAGTTTTCGCGGCCAATGAGCTGTTCATTTATTTCTATGGCGTTGAGTACCTGGCCTTGTCGAAATAAGACCTCTGCATAGTCAACTATTGCCGCCCCGTTGTCGGGATTAATTAGTAGGGCCAACTCTAAGTTTTCAAGGGCTTGAAACAGGTCTCCGGATGCAAGCTGAGCGGCGCCTAGCAGCGCGAAATATTCAGAGCTTTGAGAACACTGCTCTAATAGCGAAGAAAGCTGCGCTTCGAGAGCAGACGGATTCTCATCCAAGGATTGATACAAACTGCTTAGATCCGGACAACCGATTGCAGAAACCGACATAAAGACGCTGACGAATGTAGCCACTAAATGTAAGCTTGTTTTTTTAACGCCCAATGAAAATTGCACCTTGATAGGGTCTTCGCAGAATAAAGATGGAGGCCAAGATTGTCGCCGACATTGTTAATTAGACCGAAATCAAATCTTAGCTGAATAACCTCAGGGCAAAATACCTAACCAGTTAAATCGGCCGATTTCTTCTCCTCAAGACCACCCTTCAACAGCTTGAATCCCTCTCGCTGTTTATTGCCCTTATCTATCGGGGTAAAAAGTGTATGCGCGTTGACTAAGCCAGGGAGCAGGTAGTTACCGACGGAGCGCAGCTGTGCATCAGGTAGATAGCGGGCTGCCACCTCGCCTATCAAAATTGGATAAGAGAGATCAGCGGTCATTTCCTGTATCCGAAGCGCTACCGTGACCGCCTCACCGCAAAGGGCGTGGGCTCGACGATGAGCAGGGCCAATTGAACCCATTAGAACAGGTCCTTGCTCGATACCGATGCCGACCGCGAGTGGCTCCAAGCCATCCATCTGAGTTTCGGTTAGCAAATTCGCATTTACCTGCTGCTCAATATCCAATGCAGCGGATAGCGACTTGGCCGCCGATTCGACGCCATCACCGCTCCATACTGCTAACACACTATCTCCCTTGTACTCATGGACTCTGCCACCATTCCTTTCTACGATCTCGCTTACTTTAGTGAAAAAGTAATGAAGTACCGAAGCCGACTCCTCGGGTGGCCTCAGCTCTCCCAGGGCTGAAAAATTCCGTAAATCTGCTGTCAACAGCGTTACCTCGCAACGTTCTGCCTGTATCGCGGATGTTGGAAGCTGATAGGCGACTTTTTTCGCCGTTTCTAGAGGAAGGTAACTAGTTAAATTCTGCATCACGAGACCGCGCTCGAACCTGACCCTTGCGTGCTCAGAAATAAGCAGTAATGAGCCGCCCACAAACCCAAATAAGCCGGAGTAAAGCCAGCCAATCCAAATTTCGTAGGTATTCAGCAATACACCGTGAATTGCTAGCGCAAAAATGCTCGCCGTGAAGGCAAGCAATGGCAAGCCCAGAAGAGCTATTCGCCCACGCTGGATCGCGGCTGTTAACAATGCGGCCCCTATCAGCAATGTAACCATGGCAACTAAAAGAGTGTCTCCTCTTGGCGTATAGGGAACCTTACTGTCCAGAACACTGCTCAAAACCCGTGCTTGTAACTCAACCCCTGGAGATGACCCGCTATAGGGAGTGGGTACTATGTCGTCTAAGCCAAAAGCGGTAGCGCCCACTAACACGAGCGTGTTGTCAAACAACGAGGGGTCAAAGCTCCCCTGGAGCACGTCCAACGCAGAGACAGAAATAAAGGAGGCAGGTGATTTTTTGAACGAGATCCGCAAACCTCCGTCAATATCCAGCGGGATCTGCAACCCTGGGAAAGAGTTTAAGTTTAAAGATTTCGGAGACTCAAATAACCCAACACCAGGCGAAATAGTTGCTTCCCAAACACTGTCCTGCGTAAGCTGAAAAAATGGGCTGATGGCCAGAGCAGGATACGCAGCTTGGCCTGAACATATTATTGCCGGAACCTTGCGAACCGAGCCGTCAGTTTCGATAATCGGTGCAATATGGCCTTTAGGGATCCCCACTAGCGCGTCAGAAGCACCAATAAACTGGTTCGTTACTGGAAAACTGTAGCCTTGACCCCCTAGATCGCATCCAACACCGCTCACAGAATGTGTTAGTAAACCGCTCTTAAGTGCGGGATCCTGTATCTGTAAAACGGGTAGCTGGGCGATAATTGATTTTTGATCTTGAAGCAAAGCATCCAAAAATTCTGCATCGCCCTGCCGGTCTCCCACCGGATAAAGCACGTCATGTATTTGGAGCTGGGAACCTGCGGCGTTGATGCGTTCTACTAGCTCCGCCATTACAGTTCGAGGCCATGGCCATGGACCGATCTCACTGATGCTTTTCTCATCAATAGCTACTATCGTTAATCTCTCCTCGACGCTTTCGTCGACAAAAAGTGTCCAGGGCAAGGAGCCAGCCCGCTCCTCGACAATTGATAGGCTGTTTTCAAAAACAGATATGAGGCTAGCTGTCAGTATTGCTGCAACAAGAAGTAGAATTAAAGAAGGTAAGACTAGCCTTTCACAAACAAAACGCTGAGCGTAATTCCAAGCTTTAAAGTCTTTAGCAGTCATCTGCTTCAGTTGCTCGCGTCCCAAAGGGTAATGCCTTGCAAAAGACCGTCCCAATTAAAAAAGTCAAAGAAATAACCAGATTCTTTCCCATCTAGACTAACGGCACCCGTGATACGCGATCCTGGCTCACGAGAATGGAAGTAACCGCCACTAAAGAGCCTTCCCTGAGCATTAAAGTTCGCCTCGCCCAGCTGCATATGGTAGAGATCAAGGGAAGTCTCAAACACATTTTTGTTGAAATCAATTAGAAGATCACCACCAGCAACCGCAACTGGTGTGACACTTGACCCGTCTTTAAAGTAAGCCTGAGCACTCGACAGGCTGAAGCCTATCTCGCCCAGCCCGTCTTGGACCTGAACCTCACCTGATTCAGGTCGAAAAAGAAAATATTCAAAGTTACCACCGATCGTCACATTTCTTCCCTGAGCAGCCTCAGAAAAAGGCAGTGTCAGTCGTTCGAATTGACCCTTCCCCTCAGCAAATCTCCCCCAAACTAATTGTCTGTTTTTCAGTTCAGCCGAACCTGTCTGAACCTCAGGAGTGTAACCTGTGCCATAGGGGGCCTGATTCTGTGCATCAACTCCCAAATCTATTGAGGTTACACTTTCACCGACCACCTCTTTGACGGTTGCATTTGCCTCCTCTTCACTTTGAGTAGCTATTTCCACCTCTGTCTCATATTCTTCATTAAAGTTTTGATTGCGCGCGGCAACATCGCTAAAAATTTGAGCCACTTGTTGGGTATCTTGGCCCCTCGCGAGCACTGGAACCAATTGCGGCACATTCATACTGGAGTCAAATTCGAGAATTTGCATCGAGCCACTATCAAGTTCGACACTGTTAGCGCTGCATGGCCCGATGCCTTGAGCAGCACATTGAGGCGAATACGGAGCAACCACGATTGACCCCTCATTCACAAGAGCCATCATGGAGTTTGGTGTAGTTGATACAACAAAGTCCGTTCCTCTGACCCCAATTGCTGCGATAGGTGTATTTAACCTGAACCTTTCTCGTGCAGCCTTGGCTGCCTTCCCAGACACAGCTCTGGCGGTCCCATCAATGAGATTGAATTTAACTTGAGAATTCCCTGGCTGTTTCTCATCAAATTGGTAAGCCACAATTTCTAGCTCACTACTAGGCCTGACGCTAAGCACTGCGTCATCTCTAAATCTGATATGAACATGACCATTAGACTCTGTTCTAATAGTGTCACCTTCGCGTAAAATCTCGCCCCTTCGAATTCGTACATCACCAGACACTGTTGAAAAAAGGTTAGCGCGCCCGATCACCATGGTCACGGTTCCAACTGGCGGAACTTGGGAAGCAACGCCGTCTTCGCTATTCGGTAGTGCCTGGCCTTGGATCACCGACCAATTCAAGAGCACCAGAAGAGACAGCGCCGCCTTTCCGTACCTCAAGAAAATACGAAACCTTAAAAAAAATATTTTTATTTCATTAAAAACAACCATCTATCTTAACCGTATTTTTATGTCACTCGGGGTTAATATAGGCTACCTCAGAAAATACACCTAAATTAGGTTAGCCTAAATAACTTAATAGCCATAGAGTAAACTAACTCAATCGACGTTTCTATTAAGTGATTTCAATCACAAATTAGGGTACAACAATAAATTTTCAACATTATTTATCAACTAGTTATACTATTTTTCTTATTTAGTGCTTTTAGAGGCGCCCTTGCTGGGCTAATTTCACTATAATTATGATTGCAACGCCTGATTTACTCAAAAGATTTAGCCTTTTTCAGGGACTTTCTGACAAAGACCTTGAGTATCTCTGCGCAAGCTCTTCTGTTGAGAGACATGCAAGGCGTAGCGTAATATTAAACGCTGGTGTCCAAGAAAACCGGATCTGTATGCTATTTGAAGGAAGACTCCAAGGAGTAGACTTCACAATTGATGGCAAAGAGGTTGGTCTATACTTCGTTGACCCTGGAGATTACTGCGGAGAGCTCTGTGTTTTTGATGAAGGAACCCAGACAGAACACGTGATTGCACTAAACTCATCAGTGGTGGTTTTAGTTTCGACTGAAGCCATCCGTAAAGTCGCTACGAGAAACCCCGAAATAACACTCTCTTTAGGGAGCAAACTCGCGAAACGAGTCAGACAAATGGCAACGCAACGTTCTCTGTTAAGCCTACCTAATGTGTTGCAGAGGGTTTGTAGTCAGCTTTGGTTGATGATCCCCGATTTGAACACAAATCAAAAAATAGAAATTAATAATCTTCCAACGCACATGGAAATAGCCATCATGTTGAATTTGAGTCGCGAGACCATAACAAGAGTGTTTCAGCAATTGCAGAAAGCAGAGATAGTGTCTCGAAAGGGTCAAAATAGGCTAACCATTGACGATCTTTCAAAACTAAAAAAGATTGTTGAAGGCTCGAATCAGGTTTGAAAAGTTACCTTGTCCTGATTGGATAAAGATCTGAACAGAGGTGGCAAAACCCTCGCTGCCGCCGATAACGAGACTAGCCCTAGATTTTTGCAAAGATAATTCATCGAGGACGGATAATTACCCTAACAACAAAAAACTCAAGAGACTTGATAAAGTGAGTATAAGTCTCAATTATACGTCTTAAGCGTCAATTCCTTAAAATACGATGTGCCTTAACAAAATGAATTTTTTTCCAAACCAAAAACCCGACAAAAAAGATAACCTTTTAGAGAGCCTCAAACAATTGAAAGGCTACTTTATCTACGCGGCGCTATTCAGTGCATCTGTCAACTTGTTAATGCTTACGCCCATAATGTATATGCTGCAAGTCTATGACCGAGTAGTTTCCAGCGGTAGTATGACAACTCTGTCCATGCTAACCCTACTTATGTTACTGCTTCTGGTTTCTTCAGGTGGCTTTGAATGGGTAAGAAGTAAACTACTTATCGCAGCAAACGTAAGGCTAGAGGAGAGTTTGCGGGAGCAGGTCAGTGAATCGTCATTCAAACAAGTGCTTCTGACCGGAGATCCAAACAATTCCTCAAGAACGATGTCGGATCTAATTGGCTTAAGACAATTTGTCACGGGCAACGGGGTTTTTGCGATTATGGATGCGCCCTGGACACCCATTTACATCGGCGTCATGTTCATGTTTCACCCGCTATTCGGGTTAGCGGCTATTATTACCACCATCATCCTGATAATCCTGGCATTAGTATCCCAGAAGGTAGCGACATCAAAGTTGGCCTTAGCGGCTAACCTAACTGGGTCAGCACAAAGCTCATTTTCCAGCAATCTTAGAAATGCCGAGGTTATCCATGGGATGGGGATGGCTGCCAACATTCGCGCCAAGGATAATTCTCTCTATGCGGAAGCTTGCGACGAACAAGCTAATGCCAGCGCGGTCGTAGGAAGGTTAGCTGCCATCAGTAAATCTTTCAGGCTCATATCACAATCGATACTGCTTGGACTTGGCGCCTATCTCGCATTGAGAGGACAAATCTCACCGGGCATGATGATAGCAGGCTCACTCCTGTTAGGCCGGGCATTGGCTCCCATAGACTTGTTGGTTGCAAGCTGGAGGGGCTTTGTGGAAGCAAAAGCTCAGTTTGACAGGTTAAGAAGTGCCCTTAATACTTTCCCCGCAGATTCAGATCGTTTAAGTTTGCCCCCTCCAACCGGAGAGCTATCGGTAGAAAATCTTGTCGTTGCACCACCACTTTCTCGCATAGCGTGCCTCAAAGGAGTTAGCTTCAAAATTTCTGCAGGCGAAGCATTAGGGATCATCGGCCCCAGCGCAGCTGGAAAAACAAGCCTCGCAAGAGCCATTCTCGGGATCTGGCGAGCCTCATCTGGAGCCGTTCGGCTAGATAACGCGGAGATAGATAAGTGGGACCGAGAGGAGCTGGGTCCATATTTGGGTTACTTGCCTCAAGACATCGAGTTGTTTGATGGTTCTATCGCCGACAATATTTGCCGCTTTAACAACCATGAGTCTGAAAAAATTATTGAAGCCGCCGAGATTTCTGGGATCCATGATATGGTGCTTAGGTTGCCTGAAAGTTATGAAACTAGAATAAATGCCTCCTCGGGAGCCCTGTCCGCAGGACAGCGACAAAGACTGGGTTTGGCACGTGCAATTTATGGCAAGCCTAAGCTTATAGTCTTGGATGAGCCTAATTCAAATCTTGATGAGGAAGGAGAACATCATTTGCTCTCCGCGCTTCAACAGCTAAAAGAGTCAGGTAGCACAGTTATAGTGATTACCCACCGAACACCCATTCTTGCGTTAGCTGATAAATTATTAGTTTTAAAAAACGGCCTTGTTGCCACTTTCGGTGCTAGAGACGAAGTAATTAAATCCATACATAAAGCAAACACAAATATTACAAAACTCCCACAAACCGCGGCACCACGCTAACTTAAATTTAAAAACTTTTATAGGTTGCAACATAATGAATAGCTCCGCCGCAAGTACGCAAAAAAAATCCCGTGGATTCAACACAGATTTGAAGCATCAAAGTCGTTTCGGCGTAATCATCTTCATTTTACTTTTTGGCTTAGGAGGGGTTTGGGCTTCATCAGCCCCCATCAATGGTGCAGCAATTGCTCCGGGAACTGTAATAGTGCGCTCATATAGCAAGACAGTACAGCACCTAGAGGGTGGCATCATCAATAACATCTTCGTCGAAAATGGGGCTAGAATCGAAGAGGGAGAGCCAATATTAGACATAGATAACACACAGTCCCTCGCTCAACTTGAAATAGCAAGCAGCAGATATATTGCTTTGCAGGCACTTGAGACTCGCCTAATTTTTGAGAGAGATAGTGAGCCTGATTTGTACTATCCAGTCGAATTTTTATCTCTTGGCGAAAGAGCTGAGGAAGAAGCGAAAGCTCAAATTGAGATATTTAAAGCGCGGAAGTCTTCTAAAGAAGGGTCCATTGAGGTCCTGGAACAACGTGTTGATCAGCTCGATTCACAAAAAGATGGTCTCTTAGGTCTACAAGAGAGTAAGGGCTTGCTTTCCTTTTCTTATCAAGAGGAACTGAAGGATGTTCAAGAACTTTTAAGCCAAGGGTTCTCGGACAAAAATCGACTGCGACAACTCGAGCGTAATGTCGCACAACTTGATGGTGAGGTTGCTGAACTAGTCGCCAATATCGCTTCAACTGATGTCCAAACTGGAGAAACACGATTACAAATACTCCAGTTGGAAAAAGATTTCCACAACGAAGTCGTTACTCAGTTGGCCGCGGTGCAGACGGACATAAACGACGTAGTCGAGCAGATCACGGCTCTTGAGGATATTGTATCGAGAACTATCGTTAGAGCCCCTGCGTCCGGCTTGGTGAACGGATTGCAAGTTCACACGATTGGCGGAGTAATTACGCCGGGCATGCGAATTGTTGATGTGGTTCCAGATACTGAAGACCTTGTGATAGAAGCTCGTGTAAGCCCAATTGACATAGACAGAGTTTCCATAGGACAAGATGCCACTATTCGATTTTCAACTTTTGGTTCAGGAACAGTTCCCACCGTTTTTGGAGAGGTGATTAACCTCTCTGCTGAAAGCCTTGTTGACGAAAGAACGGGATTAATTTACTACCTGGCCCGAGTTGAGGTTACCTTGGAAAGCCTTCAGGAACTTGGCGACCTGACATTGTTACCAGGAATGCCGGCAGAAGTTTTCATCGCAACTGGGTCGAGAACTCTTGTACAGTATTTATTTAAACCCTTTTCAAATGCTATGGCCAGGGGGCTGAGAGAAGATTAAAAATGATAGATGTGAAAAAGACTATAAACTTTGCTGTCTTTATCTGCGCGTTGCTTGTCTCTTCTCTAAACCTTTCCGGCGAATCAAAATTGTTGCCAGGGGCTACACTTGATGATTTCTTTAACGCGGCAATCGACTTCAGCCCGGAACTTCAGATAGCTTCTGAAAATTTGAATATTAGTTCAGCTCGCAAAAAAGCTGCCAACGGGCAATTGCTTCCTCAGTTAAGCGCTGGCGCAAACCTGTCTGATAATAACCTTAAACAATTTAACCGCAACCAAGACTTTACAGGCGAAAGGTACTTCTTATCTTTATCGCAAACCTTATTTAATTGGCAGCAATTTGCCGCACGCAAGCAAGCACGCCTGTTGGAAGACCAATCTGAGGAGGAGTATTACTATCAGCTGTCTCTTTTGTTGACCGATGTAGCGGACAGATATTTCGGGGTTCTTCAGGCTCGAGACTCATTAGAATCAATAGCTTCAGAAATCGAAGCGCTAAGTAATCAGCTCGACCAAGTTCAAAGCCTTTTCGATAGACAGCTAGCGCAAGTAACTGACCTCTATCAGGTGCAGGCTAGTTTAGCCTCAGTCGAGGCTGAGGAGTTACGATTAGAGGCGGAGTTGGCTCTGAGCAGGGAAAGTTTGAGCGCTATCTCTGGTCTCGAGGTCGGCCCACTATTGCAGCTAAGAGAAGAAGCCGAAATATCGCCCTTAGAATTTAATCAAGCCTATTATGTTGAGCAAGCACAAGAGAGAAATAATAGAGTGCTAGCCGGTGAGTATGCTGTTAAAGCAGCGAATGAGGGCGTCTCAGAAAGACGGGGTGCATACCTGCCTCAAGTATCATTCATCGCTCAGCGTCAGGATTCTAATGTTGGGTTTGAAAACTTGCTCATTAACAGAACTGATAACACCTTTGTAGGTGTGAACGTAGTGATACCCATTTACGCTGGTGGCAGGAACAAAGCAGGGGTAAGTGAGGCAATTAGTAGAAAAAGTATTGCGGAATATGAACTCAGAGCAACGCAATTACGGGCTAGAGAATTAGTCCGTACTGCATTCCTGCAGGTGCAAGCTAGCGACGCTCAGACTGATGCAGCACTAGTCTTAGTCGAATCGACAGCCTTATCATCTGAGGCCATGCAACAAGGTTTCAACTTAGGCACCGTCACTAGCGTGGACGTACTTAATGCCCTAAGAGATCAATACCAAGCAGAAAGAGAATTACAGCGGATTCGTTATGAGCACATTCGATATCTTCTCTTACTTAAAAGAGAGACTGGCACGTTAACTGCGGAAGATATGATGGAAGTTAGTGGCTGGCTGGAACCTCAAAGCTCTAGGTAGGTTCTCTTAAATTCGATGCAACAACTACAACGCATTACGACAGAGTACATAGATACGGAAGACCGGTTTAGATTGACCGGAATTTCGGATAGCGGTGGAACTATGTCTTTTTGGTTAACCCAAAGGCTACTGATTCCTCTTCTAAAAGCCTGTATCGACTGGATGGAGCATCATTCGCCGGATGTCGCCAAGAAAACTACCGACAGACAATCTCGAGATAGTGCACTAAGCGTGGCACACCAATCTGCCAAGCAACAACTACCCGAAGAGAAAACCGTAGTAGCGAATTCAAACTCGCCGAATTTGTTGGTCAAAGAAATAGATATAAAGCTTGGCACAGAGGGTATTGAATTAATCATCAAAGAAAACGGAGAAGGCTTTGCATTATCCCTTAATGCTAATCGCCTGCGACAGTGGATGGCAATTATTTATGCACTTTGGCTAAACGCCAAGTGGCCAGATTCGCACTGGCCCGAGTGGATAAAGAATCAAGATGCGGGTACCGTGACATCAGAGTTTGTTCACTAAGAGTTAATTAGTCGGCGCAGTTTTAATAGATCTTTTGATAAAGATCTATTATCGAGTGAATGGCTGAATCAAGAGTTGAATTTAAATCGCTATCCTGGAAACGGAAAAATCCCTCCGCATATTTAACTTCTTTAGGTAGGGAAAATGTCCTGCCTTTATCAAGAGCTGAAACAAGTTCGGGATAATTATTCTCTTTGTTCTGGCTTTTATAAACTTGCATGACCAAATCTTTTTTCGATTTTTGATCTGTTATATCTATTAATAAATTTATAGGGTTTTGAACACCTATCTCATAAGCAATCGGCTTCGGAGTTTCTTTTCCAGGTCTAAGTTGTCGCAGAGATTCCCATACTATATATGCGGTCGCTCTGTGGTCTGGGTGGATCTCCAGAGCCCCTGGGAAAAATACTGCCGCTGGAGAAATCCTTGCGATTATCTTAATCGCTTGCAGGATAACCTCGTTGTTAGGATATAGAAACCGATCTGGCTCTGACCAAGAATGGATGGATTTAAAACCTAGCAGCTCGGATGCAATTGCGACCTCGTTCTGCCTGACTTCTTTCAAATTGGGTGTATCCCCCCCAAGGGAGCCGTCTGTGAGAACTATCAAATGAGTTTCAATCCCCTGCTCTTTAGCTCTGAGTAAAGTTCCTCCCATCCCGAATGTCTCATCATCTGCGTGGGGAGCAAAAACTAACCAAGGGCCCTCAGGCAACTCTGATACACTAAAGGGAATGAGCACATTTTCTTGGTTAAACATAAGTAAAAACCAGGTTTATAATAACCTTCTAAATAAGATTCATATTATAAAGACACACAAACATGATTTTTAGTTTTTTTATCAAATTCATGTTTAAATTCAACATCGAAAATACAAATAGTTGACTTTCGAATGCTCAAGTAAATTAAGGGAATACATGTTCTTGGTATTGCTGCGAGATTGGATATACTCGCCAAAAAATCACTATAGGCTACTCGCAAATTTCACAAAGCAAGATTTTTTCGCGCGCTTTTCTAATTCTATGGCTGGGCTTCTCTGGTTATTTATTACTCCGGTTGCCAATATAATTATATATAGCTTTGTCTTTGGCTATGTCTTCCAGCTTCGAGCGTTGCCAGAGTTTGGTGAAATTGAATTCGTTTTATTCATGATGATTGGTTATCTACCGTGGATCGCTTTCGCAGATGCTTTTGGAAAATCAACCACTTTATTATTGGAGAAGGCGGGTCTGATAACGAAGGTTAAATTTCCAGTGCAAATCCTACCGATAGTCTGCACTTTAATACCTTATGTTACCCACTCTATTGGACTTTGTCTCCTTCTTGGTTTTCTTGCTTTGAAAGGATATTTTTCAACCGTATGGCTCCTGCTGCCTTTAATTTACTTTTTACAATTTATTTTTACAATGGGTCTCGTTGCCATCCTATCTGCACTAAGTGTGTTCCTACGAGACTTGCAGCAACTTGTAACTCTGGCCATAACTATTTGGTTTTTTCTAACTCCGATAATCTATCCAATTTCTCTCATTGAGAGTGAAGCTATTGAATTTTTTTTCCTATTCAACCCCATGCATAGCTTTGTCTCCCTCTATCGTGGGATTATTTTACTAGGGGAGATACCTTATTTAAACCTCATGATTGTGACGCCGATATCGGTGCTTAGTTACGCCGTTGGTGGCTGGTTCTTCATAAGAATAAAGCATGCCTTTGGCGATGTTTTGTAGTTGGAAGATTTATCTATGTCGCGAATAACGGTCAGAAACGTTTCAAAAAGTTTTAAGATCTACAACCGCCCTAAGGACAGGCTAACCGAAATACTTCTGCGCAAGCCAAGGCACGAAATATTCCATGTTTTAAGTGATATTTCTTTCGCAGTCGAAAATGGGAAAAGTTTAGGAATAGTCGGAGTAAATGGTGCCGGTAAGTCCACGTTGCTTAAGATACTTGCTGGAACCCTAAAAGCCTCGAGCGGACAGTTTGAATTAAAAGGTCAAGTAGCCGCTTTACTAGAGCTAGGTGCTGGATTTCATCCGGAATTCAGTGGAAGAAAAAATATTCATCTTAACGCTTCACTTTTAGGCGTTCCCGAGCAAAACATAAATGAGCTCGAAAACGACATCATAGAATTCGCCGAATTGAGGGAGTTTATAGACCGCCCTGTAAAGACCTACTCGTCGGGAATGTACGTCCGGCTTGCATTTTCAATCGCCACTATGGTTAGACCTGACATTCTTATAATTGATGAAGCTCTATCGGTTGGTGATCTCGCCTTCCAGAAGAAATGCGTTCTGCGCATGAACGAGTTTAAAGAACAACGCAAGACACTGATTTTTTGCAGTCACTCAATGTTTCACGTCCAAGAGCTTTGCGAGTTGGCAATATGGCTCGATGGAGGCCAAATAAGAGAGATTGGGGATAGTGATAAGGTCGTCGGGCACTATGAGGATTTCTGCAATAGTAAAAAGGTCTACCACACTATCACCGAAAATCCTCAAGCTGACGAAGCTGTTAAAGAGCAAAAAGACGAACTGAAAGAACCAGATTGCAAAATAACCTCATTACACGTGAGATCCTCTGATGGACAGGAGGTAACTGCTCTTAAATCACTAGAAGATTACGTACTGGAAATGGAAGTTGAAGTTCTTAAAGATCATATCGAAGGTAATTTCGGATTTG